>Ga0209756_1001207_pt1 | contig 24234 bp, 21 predicted proteins | sample ETNvirenome_6_85_FD_184071 | JGI IMG/M metagenome (GOLD analysis project Ga0209756, IMG submission 184071) | Marine viral communities from the Pacific Ocean - ETNP_6_85 (SPAdes) (version 3) | ecosystem: Environmental > Aquatic > Marine > Oceanic | place: Pacific Ocean | collected 2013-06-19 | reverse complement strand
ATGGTGTGGATTACGTGCTGAAAACACGAAATTATCCGGGGGAAAGCCTGACCACGAATTCCACCAACGCTGTTACAAGTACCACAACGCAGTCAGATGTAAGGTCGCGATCTCGTTCCGCCGTCCTACGTGTCCAAAGTAGCGCGTCAGATGTCTCATGGACACTGGGTGATGTGCGGTTTGACATTCAGTTGGACGGCAGAAGGTAATGGCTAAGTTATTAGATTATAGTTTCCCTGACGCGCCAGAACCGTATAGTGCAGAAACATTTCAAAGAGTTTTAAGAGATATTGAAATAGCTTTGACAAAAATGGAGTTTCCAGCGGAAGTAGAAGGAAAAGACGAAAGTAAAGCACTAACATGGTTTATGAATTAAATGCCAACTTTTTATAAAAATGCAAAAGTAGACCTAACAAGCACTGGGGCAACGGCCCTCTATACAACACCTACGGCAAAAACCGCTGTGTTTCGATCTTTATTAGTTTCCGAAGACTCAGGGAATGCGGATACAATTACTGTAACTATAACTGATGCCGATAGTGCAGTATTTAGTCTTTATAAAGTAAAGGCTGTGTCTGCAAATACAACAGTAGAATTATTGTCACAACCGTTAGTTATTGAAGAATCTGAAATTTTAAAAGTTACTGCTGCAACTGCAAATAGGTTACATGTAGTAGGAAGTTATGTTGAGATTTCGTAAAGAGCATATCTTTCTACGGAAGAATGGGGTATAAATCATTATGGCTAACGAAATATACACAGATCCAAGTGCAAAAGCTGATGTATTGGGATTAAATAGCCCTGAAAATCAGCAAATTGCGTCCCAAATTATGGAGAAAGGTCTTGGTAATACCCTGAATACCCTGAATACCGGAGGAGGCGAAGGATCTGAGATTCCAATGGGAATGCCCCCAACTCCTCAAAATGATGCAGCATTTGCTGGAGCAGCGGGACTGCCTAGTCCAGAAGAGAGTCTTAAATCGATAAAAAGAATGATGCAAGAAGAAGTTCGGGCTGACTGGGTAATGAGAAATGCAGATAAAAAAATGCCCGGATCAAATATGACATGGGGCGAGTACTTTGAGCAAATTTATGAAAGAGCAGAAGAAGAAACACCAGGATCTGGGAAAGATGCAATTGATACCGTTATTGATGGAATCATAAAACAAGAAGAGATAGATGCTGATCCAAATCAACAAAATGTAAATATGCCGCAAGTTCCTACGTTGCCTCTTCCTGGAAATGAAACTCAGATGGCAGCGGCAGCAGGGAATATTGCCGCTGCTGAAGGAGCTCCTCCTATGCCTCCTATACCGGACCAAGGAGGGATCATGACAGCCGCCAACGGGGGCGTAGTAGGCTTTAACCTTGGAGGAATGAATCAGCACAGATCCAGCGTATCTTTTGGCGATCTGGAATACAGGGCAGAATTGGATCCAAAACTTGCAACCACTCCTCTGGGCCGACTGGGGTACGTGGATATAAGGGAAAAAACAGGAGGCGATGTCTCTCACCTCATCAAAAATATAGTGGGCAACCCTGAGAAAAATTATGTTTATGGGGACCACCCAAACCCTAAGCGTTCTATATATGGAACCTCTCGGAGAGGTACCTATGATCGGAAAACCGGTATAGTTCGTGCAAATACTTCAGATTGGGTGGATAAGTTTGGCCCTAAACTCACAAAACTGAAGGCTTCATGGCAGGATCTGAATGAGTTGCAGCGTCAAGATGGAGGAGACAGAGTGATGGCCCATGAACTGGGTCATCATGGAATACAACTTCTTCGGGAGGCTGGTAAACTACCTAAAGATTTCGGTGAGTTTTATGAAGAAGATATATTGCGGGTGTTAGATTCAGTAGGATTTGGAACTAGGGAAGGAGATACTTCCCCTTCTTGGAAACATCCGGGACAGAAATTCTACTGGGGTGAAGGTCCAGTAGGTACATCAAGAAGCCCACGCCCGCCTTATCGCCAGCGACCCGACAATCGTCCTGAAGAAAACCACGTTGACTATGCAAGAACGGCTACTGGAGTGATGAGCGGAAAACTAGATGAACTTACTCCCTACGAACAGGAACTAGCTACACTCATAAAAGAGTTGAATAGAACAGCTACAGAGGAAATAGCCTCCAGAAAGCAATCGAAAAGAAAGCAATCGGAAGCACCAGGGGGCGTAGTAGGCTTTAACCTTGGAGGAATGAATCAAGCTCCTGTGAGCGAAGAAGAATTCATGAATGTGCTGAACGCAGAAGCGCAGACTGCGGGAGTTTCTCCAGATCAAATGGCCGCTGTAACTGAGATGGCTACAAATGCGACGGGTGGCCCTGCGGCAGCAAATGATAATGTCATGGACACAGGCATTATGCAAAATGTTGAAGCAGTAGAGGCTACCGAAGAAGACCTGTCGGGTATTGGTTCCTTGGCCACTATGAATGAAAAATTGGTTGAAGCTGGAGAAGAGGGGCTTGCTCATGTTTCTCCTGGAGAATTGATTTTTGACCCAAGTCGTTTGGACGAACCTGCTCAACGGATGTTACTGGCTGCTTTAGAAACAGCAGGAATAGATCCTGCGGCGGCTACTGTAGGAAATGAAGCGAATATTCTTAACCAAATGACAGGGCTTCCTGCTTTTGGTTGGTTCAGTAGAGTATGGAAGAAAATTACAAAGCCTGTTAAAAAAGTAGGGAAGTTTCTAAAGAGGAACGCAGGAACAATCCTCGGTATCGCGGGAGCGATGACTGGTCAACCTTGGCTAGCGGCTCTTGGGTCTGGGATTGGGTCTCTTATTGAGGGTAAACCTCTGGGTCAGGCTCTCCTGAGCGCGGGTATGAGTTTTGCTGGAACGAAATGGGTTGGGCCTTGGATTGGCGAACAAATTTCTGGTATTGCGGGAAGTATTAGCCCTACAGCTGGAGCGGCGGTTGACGCACCAGTCGGTGATATTTTTGGTGGAAAAATGGCGACTCTCGGCGCAGAAGGAGTGGCCATCAAAGCTGCTGAAAACGCAGCAGCAAAAGCTGCCGCACAAGCGGCTATAGAAGGTGGTCTCGGAGCAAGTTCTGAAAAACTTGCCATAGAAGCTGCAAAAAGATCGTTAGCTGCAGCCAGCCAAAGATCGTTAGCTGCATCCAGCCAAGGATTATTTAGTGGAGCGGGACTTAGTAATGTCACTCAAGGAGCACTTGATCAATCGGCTCAAAGGATTGGGCAAAAGGTAGCCAGGGATCTTGCAAGTAAAGCCATCACTACTTCTCTTGCGGCGACTGCTCCCGCTTACGGTGGTGCTTCTAGTTTCCTTCAAAGTGGGCTAGGCAGATCAATTGCTGATGTTGGTGGTGGTATCACGGCGGGTGCGTTACAGCAAGCCACAACGCCAATGATTGAAGCAAGTATGTTTGGAGATCCAAATGCTGAGGCTGAAGCATTAGCGGCTTGGAATGAAAGATATAATTATACTCCATCTGCACAGGAGCTGTATGAGTTCTATACTAATGAATATATTCCTAACCAACAAGTAGATCCTGGAATAATTGGTGGAACACCTGGATATCAAACAGCAGCTATGGGCAACTTAGGAATGAACTTTGCTCCGCCACCACCTCCTGGAACTGCAGGTCTTTTACCAAATTCTCTCGGTATTTTTAATGCGGCAGGGGGTGGCTATGTAAATGGAATTGGTGGTCCTAGGACTGACTCAAACCTTGCTCGCTTATCGGATGGTGAATTTGTAATGACTGAACAAGCTGTTCGCGGAGCCGGAAACGGAGATCGCGCAGATGGAGCCGCTCGAATGCTTGGGATAATGCAAGGTTTTGAACGGAGTGCTGCATAATGACTACTGAAACAACAATTGTACGCGAAGCACCGTTTCTTGAAACTGCAAGAGCAAATTTATTAGGCAGTGCTACGGCGTTAACAAAAACCCCTATTACTCTGCCTCGTTCGCAGTTGGCTGGGTTTTCTGGAACTACACAACAGGCTTTTGATCTAGCTCAACAAGGACTTGGTGGTTATGAACCTTACTTAGGTCAAGCTAGCACGCAATTTGGTGCTGCGGGACAAGGGTTGGGTGCCGCACAAGGAACATTGGGAGGGGTTGCAGGAACTTTAGGGCAGCAAGCAGGGCAGTTGGGTGCTGCGGGACAGGCCATGGCTCCTCAGATGCAACAGCTACAAGCCGCAGGACAAACTTTTACTCCTCAAACGCAACAGCTAGGTACTGCGGGGGCCACTCTTGGTGAAATGGCTGCTCAAAGGGGGTTAGCTGGACAGCAGCTCGCAGGAGCCGAAGGAATTCTAGGAGGTCTTGGGGGGAGAGGCCCCGCAGGATTAAATGAGGCTCGGCAAGCAGCTTTTTTAGGAGCGGGGGATATAACGGGTCGGATTGGTGACTTTCAAAATCCTTACCAGCAACAAGTAATAGACTCTTTCCAACAAGAAGCAGCACGTTCAGCTGAATTGGCTCGAAATCGAGCAAATCAACAAGCTATTGGTTCTGGCGCTTTTGGAGGTTCGCGGTCAGGTATACAAAGTGCGGAGCTAGAACGGAATCTCGCTGATGTATCCCAACGAAATATCGCAGGATTATTGAGCCAAGGATATGGTCAAGCTCTGGGTGCAGCAGAAAGAGAAGCGGGGCGACTTCAACAACTTCCCGGACAATTAACGGGTATTGAACAGTTGCAGTATAAGCTTCCTGCGTCTATAGCTTCTCAAATGCAGCAAGGTGCTGCGCAAAGAGGAGCACTAGGACAGCAAGTTGGGGCAGAAGCCGCCCAGCGACAAGCACTGGCTCAAGGTTATGGGGCTATGGGCGCTCAACGACAAGCACTGGCTCAGGGCTACGGTCAAGCAGGAGCACAAAGAGCAGCGTTGGCGCAAGGTTACGGTCAACTTGCAACAGGGCAAGGCGCTCTTGCAGCAGGGCAGCAAAATGTTGCACAGGGGCAGCAAGGACTAGGAGGAGCGTACAGTGGGTTAGCGGGATTAGCTCAACAGCTCCCCGCACAAGATATTGCACTTCTTAGCCAGATTGGTGGCCAGCAACAACAGCAAGCACAAAGAGCCTATGATATGGAACGGCAGAATATACTGCAACAAACTTACGAACCCTATCAGCGTATTGGGTATATGGGTGATATTCTCAAAGGTACGCCAAGCACAACTTCAACATTAAGTCAAAGCACTGATCCACGAGGAAATCCACTATCTCAGGCATTAGGCGCGGGAATTAGTCTGGCGGGTATCTTTGGTCAAGGAGGATTTGGAACAGGGTACTTATTTAATAATCCTAATTTGACAAGTTCGGCCATAAGTGCAGCAAGAGGAACATAGTACAGTGGCAATAGATCCTTTACAACGGCAGATGTTCGGTCAAAGGCATCTTCCTGGAGTAAATCCAGCACAAGTAGCGGGAGGAATCTATAATTTGCGGGGTCTTGGCCCTCCACAGCCTGTCGCACAACCTGTGCCTGTCGCTGCCCGACCGCTTCAAGTTGCGTCTTTAGGACAGCAACCTACAGGACAGCAACCTACAGGACAGCAACCTACAGGACAGCAACCTATAGGACAGCAACCTATAGGACAGATAATTGCCTCCCCGCAACCGCAACTTAATTTTCAACAGCAGTATGATCAAGCAACCGCTCAGATCAATGCGGCACGGCAGGAGCAAGTACCCCAAGCTGATATTAGCGCACTTTTAGAAGCACGAAGCCAAATTGTTCTAGCGGCAGAAAATGCTGGTCAATCCTTGAACCTAGGTGAGGATGAACTAGATGAAAGGGTAAACGCAGGGGCTAGCTCTATCCTTGCGGCTGCGGATAAGGCAGCAGAAAGCAAAATAGCCGAATCCAAAGGAGCTACTGACGCTGACGCAAACGCAGCAAAAGCCAACGCAGCTAATCTAGCGTCAAGTCTTCTTAACGCTGATAAAGACCCAGACATGGCGGCTCTTATAAAAGCACTTGGTCCATCTGAAATTAACTACGATAACTGGAAAGAAGAATCTAAAAAACTTCTTGGTGTAGACGAAGACGAAGCGGATGTGCCTGACTGGGCGGCACCTATGTTCCTATTTGGGCTGAACCTGATGAAAGGTCCAGTTAGCTCAAAAACTGGACAACAAGGATTTGGTGGTCTTCTTGCGGATATTGGTGCGGCGGGAGAAAAGGGCTTTGCGTTTTTTGCTACAGAGCGAGCGCGGAAACGAAAAGAAAAAGCTCAAGTTGCCACTCTTGCTATGGAATTACAGAGCGCTGATGCTGCTCGTAAAAAATTAATTCTTGATACATACAAAGCGAAGGCTAAAGCTGATCTTGATTTAGACAAAGCTGCCAGCAGTGCGTATAATGACTCGATCAACAGGGTGATTAACCTTGTCCCTGCTGGTCAAGAAGAAAAACGAGCTTTGGGCATAGCTGCTTTTGGGGAACAATACCGTGAATTACTGAGAGCGGGAGTAACAGAAAAACAACTCCTGCACCCCACCACGCAACTGTTATTAGAGTCTTACGCCGCAAAACAGATGGGCATTACAAAGACTCCTGTAAAATTAGATAGTATGAAATTTGGTGGTATTGATCTGAACTTTTCTCGCCCAGATTTAGAGTCGGCTCGCGCTAAATTCAATAAAGCTAACCCGCAAAATCAAATTGGAACTATGACTGAGTTCCTTTCAAAGATCATTGCAAAAGACCCGCTCGTACAAAACTATCAGTCACTTGTAATAGGGCAACGTGCTGATAATGTCACAAGCAGCACATTAAATTCTGTGAACGCTGACGGAGAAAACATAACCGAGGTTATTATTACAAAAGAAGGGGCGAGAGAACAGTGGTTTGCAGATAATCCTGCTCCTCCTGCGACTGCTTCACAAGCTGAAAAAGATGCTTATGCAGCAAAAGTAAAAACTGCGACTCCGACTTGGCGATTTATTACTGAAACACGACTCACTGATAAGCCCAACTATACTGAGCGCTCTTTTATAAATAAAGATGGCACCCAAACTAAGTTCTATATTAACGAAGCTGCATTTGGCGCACGCCGGAGATCTAATCCTAATTTGACTTTACAAGATGTGCTCCTCAACCCTGAAAAATATCCTAAGATTCTTGGTGGTAAAATTAAGGACTACTCTAAACTACAGCCTAATATGGCTACAGTTACAGTAGGTACAGGCGATAAAACAAAACGTGTGTTTTCTTATGACAAAACAGCGTATGGACAAGCCATAGCGAGTGGGAAAATTGACCCCAGTAGAGACAATATCCTTGAGAAAATGATAGAACTTGGTATTGGTGGTTTTGCTGGAAAACAGTTTTCTACACAAACTCCTACAACAATGACTGTTGTAGACGTGGATGGTTCAGTTATATCGGCTACAGGCGATGATGCTGAAGCAATGATTGCTGGATTTGGGACAAAACAAGCAGAGGAACAATGGAGAGGACGGTCACTGGGCCTTGTTAATCTTAATAGATTGGCCCATCAAATTAAACCATTATTAATGGACGAACGAGGACAATATATTGCTTCGACTGTTACTGATTTTGGGAATTTTTTAGAATCAGGAGCAAGGATACTTTCTAATGTAGTTGGTATCTCAGATGAAAAAGGGCAAACTAGAATAAACAACCAATGGCAAAAGTTGGCAAACGGTACTGTCAATTCAATAAAAATTGGTTCACAAAGAATTATCTCTGAGTTATCAGATGAAGGTCAACGGGAACTACAAAAGGGGTTGAAAGTAATACGATCAGGGTCACTTATATTTGGTGGGCAAGCTATCCAAGACAAAGCAACCCGAGCTAGAGCAGAATCTATGTTTGTAAACCTTGCTTTTGCGTTGGCAAGCGCAAGAGAGGGCGGGAAACTTACTGACAATGACGTTAAAAATGCTCTATTAACTCTTGGCTGGGACGGTAGTTCTTTTGCTCAAACTCCAGAAGCAATTTTAACAACTTTAAGGGGAGCCGTGCAGGACGCAAATAACTCTTATTTTGAAGAAGCTGTGTTCCGGATGACCGATAAGAAAAGAAAAAAACATGCCGAAATAATCGCTGCTGGAAACGGAAATGTTGTAGAAACACTCCTAAGAAGAGCTGCCGAAGCCTCTGATCCAATGGACACAACAACTCCAATGTATAATATGTGGAGAGCAGCACAAGACGACAAAGACGCCAGCGGAAAGATCAAACCATATCGTCTTCAATTTCATTTACTTCCTGAATTTAGAAAAAGCTCTGGACAAACGGGTGGGGGAGCTGATGGTGGGGGAGCTGATGGTACGCGACGCTTTTTGCCGGTAGATCAAAGTTTTGAATTAGGAATTCCTCAAAATAATCGTGGCGCGTTTACTTCTCTAGTAGACACTGCTCGAATGCCTAACACTCTCAGAACTATTCATAAAGAAGTGCTTTTTCCAGGAGGCCAGTACAACCCTGTATCAAGTGTGAAGGATTTTACAATTAGAATAAAATCGCTTGAAACAGCGAACCGCCTCGAGGTTCTTGGTTTTTCAGAAGAAGCGGTGACAGAGTTGGTTAATCAATATTTGAAGTATTATAGAGAAAATAGTGACCTGTTTGTGTCACCCTAGTAAGGAAGTAGTATGACAGATTTATTTGCACCAGTTACTAAAGAAGAGTTGTTTCCTGGAAGTACTACTAGTACTACTTCTCCAACAACAGAAGACTTTACACCAGGAAAAGACATCAATGCTGAACTTCTACAATTATTAGAAAGAGGAGAAGATCCTCGGAGTATTTTTGAACAAGAACAAGGACTGCTTGGGAAATCTGATGTATTTAGTCGTGAAACTGAACAATCATTTTCTCCGAGAGTTCGTGAATTTGTTCGACAGTATTACGGTCCTGCTGAAATTCAAACAAGAGATCCTAAGGATATATCTGCGGCTGAAGGAAATGTTGTTACTGATTTTTTCCGTCGAATGTTTGGTTCTCTCCCTACTGAAGAAGAAAAACAGCAAATAGCAAGGGCAAAAGTTCTTCGCGAGCGAGGGGCTATTTCAGCCGATGCAAAATACAAGCGCATGATAGAAGAACTTTTTAGAGGCACACCTTCTGCGGCTGATATACGTGGAGATCTTCCTCAAGGTTATGATGACCCTGAGTCAGAAAACTATATCCCTCCTTACTTACGAAAATTTGCTAAAGTAGGACGATTGATTGAGCTTCCTAAGTTTGAAGCAAAAGTTCTTCTCCGTGATTACGGTACAGTTCAAGGAACGAAAGAAGATCAAAAAACAATTGAAAAAGTAAGGAGAGCTTCAATTTGGATAAATCAATTAGAAAGCATTTCTCCCGGATTAGCTAAACAGACTCTTGGTCCATTACTGGCTGAATCTTTTAATAAACGGTATGGCGAAGGAACCGCCACAGTAGATGGCTTGGACCTCCGACAAGTAATTTTCGAAGGAAGTCCAAAACTCGTTTACACTCATCCCGAAACTAACCAACCTACTATGTTTGATCCAGTAAAACTGGAATGGGCAGATATTATGGAAGTTGCTCCAGAACTCATGGTTATCGGTGGTGATATTTTAGGGATGGCTGTCGGCACTCTTGCAGGAGGAATGGTTGGTCCAAAAACGGCTATTGGTGGAAGCATAGTTGGCGGCGCATTAGGAGCTTATTATGGGCGCACGCTTTCATTGAGAACATCTTTGCGGAAATATGGTTTTAAAGTAGATGAGCGTCTTGGAGGTTTTGTTAAAAAAGGCTTTAATGATAAAAACGGCAATCCTTTAGTAATTCAAGAATTGGATTTGCATTTAAAAGCGATGCCCGATGCGCTGTTTTCTATAGCAGGAAACGTCGGGATGCGAGCAATCTTTAAGCTAGGGCGGCTGGCTTTGTATGGCACTACTGGCGCGGATGCTATGAAAGGTGGGTTGACAGTAGAGCAGTTTGAACGAGCAGTAGATAATTTCAGAAAGACTAATCTTGGTGAAATTTCTGCTCGTCCTTGGTCACCAAAAGCCCCTATAAGTGTTGTTCTTCAAAAAACAGGGGAAGATTTAATCGAGCGCTCCCGTATTGGCGGACTAGGTCCGGAAGACGCTAGAAATATGTTTCAAGAGGGGCAGGCGTATCTAAGACAAGCCGAAGTTTTACGCACCGCAGAGCAAGGCACAGCCGCTGAATCAGCCCGAGCAGGATTGCGCGAAGAAATTGTTAGAAGGGGTGAGGGAGAAGCAGCAGTTGACGCGCCTCTAGTTGCTGGAGCACAATCTGAAAATGTAGCCACTGCCGTACAAAAAGGAATGCCTATAAAAGCACAAGCAGAAGTCAACAAGCAAGTAGATGAACTGCTCGAAGCAAACCGTAATTCAATAGACAAATTGGAAAAAATTACTGCTTCTGCCACATCTGCTGATGCGGCTGCACTAGGCGTAAGTTTTACAGCTAAAGGCAACGCAATAATGGGCCTTCCTGATGGGTTTACTGGAGTCTATGGAGGATTCAATCAAATCCACCGAGCGTTAGCTAGGCAAGGTCAAGCTGGGATTCCTACTCGACCGTTTGACGTTGGACCTTTGTTGAAGGAAGTAGATAAATTACAAAAAGGTGGATCCCCACACTGGGGATCGGCTGCTCTTACTGGTGCATTCCCTAAAGGGTTCTTAGATTCATGGAATAGTATGGTGCGTCGCGTACAAACAAAAGCAGGAAAAGCATCTGGGCAGATTAATCTAAATTATGGGCAAATGAAAGACTTGATTTTGTCTACTCGCTATGAACTCGGCGGCAATTTATCCCAACCGCAAAGAGAAGCGCTTAGTACACTGGCTGGAAAAATGGAAGATATACAGCTCAAAGGTCTAAGAAGAATTGACGAAGCAAATGCTGATCGTGGTGTTTATACAAATTATGGTGGGAAAACTATAGACGGAAAATATTATGCAGGTCAACAAGAAATAGCAAATAACCAACTAAAACAATTAGCTACAATTTGGCAACGGGGCATGACCGAAGGATTAGAGAAAGGAACTTACGGGAGGATTGCCAATAAACTATTTGCTGCAAATGCTGACCCAGATATGGTTGGCAATATTATGGCTACCATGCGTCCGGGAAAAAACCAGCTAGAGCTAATGCGCAATACTCTTCTTTATCGTTACAAACAAGCGATGCAGGGTGCCGTAAGAGGCGAAGTGGGCGAAGGGGCAGATCTTGCTGGGCGAAGGATCCGTATTGGCATAGACGCAGATGACCTTACCGTTGTGAGAGCAGATCAAGCTGCGCATAGTAAATTTATGAGCGAAAATGAAACATGGATCAACACTTTATTCAAGAAGGGTGAATTTGACAGGCTTGGCGAAGAAATGACTAATGTCGCAAATCAACAAGCTGATCTAAAAGGCATAGAAAAATTTCAGGACACTCTTCGTGTGTCATTAGGGGGCAATGTTACTTTGACACCAGATTTAGGAAGAGCCATTGTAAATGAACCAAACAAATTAGTAGACGAAATTTATAAGTTGGGCGTTGCAGAAAGAGTTCCTGCATTCATAGATATGTACAAGGCTCTCAAATACTTACCAAAAACAGAACGCTACTTAGCAAGAGAGCAGATTCGTGGGCTTCTTTTTAGAAAATTGTTGAACCCTGAAGATACGATGGCAGCGACAAGAGACGACGCATTTGACGCTTTGAATGCCAGCACACTCGCTTCAAGAGAACTAAAAGATAATTCAAAAATCTATGATATGGTTTTCGGTAAAGAACATCGCAAGGTTTTAGAGACTATTTTCAGAGACATTGGAACTCTGTCAAGAACTGAACAGTCTAGTGCTTTACAAGTTCTGCAAAAAGATGTGACACAACTCCCCCTTGCGGCATTGAAAGTTTATGTAGGTGTATTAAACCGACGAGCAAGAGCCTTGACTCAAGGGCAAAAGTTTCTTGGTGATAAACTATTTGTAAAATGGCAGGAAGCCCTTCAAGATCCTGATAAAGCACTCGCTCTTGTGAAAGGTCGAAATATTAGCCAAAAATCAAAACTATTGATAGGATTGTTGGGACAAATTCTTGGTATCGAAGGTGGCGAAGCTATAGATGCCGTTCGGACATTCGGAATAGATTTTCAACCTGAGTTTACAGGAATACCCAAGTCGAGTTTAGTCAAGGAGGGGCTGGGGATAAGATAATGTTAAAATATTTCACAGAAGAAGAACTTCAATGCCCTTCGGCTAAGATTGTTAAGCTGGCTGATGATTTTGGTCAAAAGTTAGATGATCTGCGCGAATTGCTCGATAGACCAATGACCCTTACAAGTGCGTGTAGAACAAGCGCCCATATTAATTGGCTATTGGAGCGAGGCTATCCGGCCTCCGCCAATAGTTTTCATTTGATTGATAACCCTAAATACGGCACAGATACTTGCGCGGTGGATGTGAGTGTGCCTGATAGCGAGTACAGAAAAGAGTTGATTAAAGTAGCTTTACAGGAAGGATGGACGGTTGGTGTGGCAAAGTCATTTATCCATATCGACAAAAGATCCGACTATACGGAGTTACCTCAAATTGTATACGTTTATTAGAGGTGAGAGATGCCTTTCGGGCAGAGATGGAAAAACAGCCGTTGAGATAATTTAAGGTCAGGAAAGATCATGTTCAGAGGATTGGTGATGCTCGTAGCCTTTGTAGGCTGGGCGCAACTTCCGTTACAGGCCCAATCTCCTGATTGTAACGACCGCGCCAGCGCTATAGCTAACCTGCTGGAAAATTACGGTGAGCGGGTTGTTGCTCGGGGGATTGGAACGAACGGCCTTCTCTTTGAAGTCACGGTAAATAAAGAAACCAACGCCTGGTCAATTATCTACAGCAGTCCATCAGGAATAACCTGCATCGCCGCCGGGGGTGAGGATTGGCGTGAGGTGGAGACAGGCCCTATTTTAGGTCGCGAGTCATGAGCAACCCGAGTGGAGAGCAAGTCAAGTATATGATTGACGCAACATCAATAGCTGTAGTGGGAGCGGCGTGGATAAACTGGTTGCCCGATTTAGCCGCGTTGTTCACAATATTCTGGGTGACGATACGAATCTGGGAAACGGACACAATACGAAGATGGACTAAACGAAATCCAGGCGGCGAATAATTATGATTACACATAAACATCATATTATTCCAAAACATATTGGTAGATGACAATGACTCTGACAAAGAATATTACCATGATTGCAGTAGCGGCCATTACAGGTTTTAGTCCAATGGGCGTCATGCTGGTACAAAATCATCTTGAACGACAAGAATTAGCATCAGGCGAAATCAACCAAACTGTACTATTAAATCATTCGCTTTTTACTCATGCAGATACTTGGCTACAACTCGTTATTCCACAACTGGATGTAACAGTAACGGCTAAGAAATTCCTGACGATTAAGTTCGCTGCTTTCCAAGATAGTCTGAAAGAACTGGTTAAGGCCACAGACTTTAATGAATTGTCGGACTCTGAAATGCATGCCTTATTGTCTCACAACCTAAATGAAACGGTTACAAACTATATTGCAGATGCAAGACGAGAGGCGATACCAAGCGCGTTCATTGACAACTTCAATATGTGGCATAAGCGGGTAGTAGATATTCTGGTAAGGGCGATTGAGGATAATGTCAAATCGGTAGTTCACACATCGCAAAACGGTAAAATGTATGCGATTTTAACTGCTTATGATGCTGCTCTTGGTGCTACGATTGACGATGTAGAAAAGACGTTGATGGAAACAAACGAAATCCCTGAAGTTATTCGGCGAGAATAGTGAATGGCGACGCCACCGATTAGTGATGATGAGGCTCGCGAACGTATCGAGCTTAACGAGAGGAAAATGACATGCTAGGATTGATCGGGGCGGTGCTTCCTGCCGTCACGGAAATTATTGGCCGGTTCCTGCCCGAAGATCCAGAGAAGCGGGCTGACGCAGAGCGGCAAATACAGGCTCAACTGACCCACAGTCTGGCGCAGATCGATTTGGCTCAGCTTGGCATCAACACGGTGGAAGCGGCTCACCGCTCGACGTTTGTTGCTGGCTGGCGACCGTTTATCGGATGGACATGCGGCGTGGCTCTTTTGTACACATACGTTCTCCAGCCGGTTCTGGTTTTTGGGCTGGCGCAGACCGGCTATCTCGTAGCCCTCCCCGGTGTCGATATCACAGCATTGATGCCTGTTTTAATGGGGATCCTGGGCCTCGGCGGATTACGAAGCTGGGAGAAAATAAAGGGCGTCGCCAGATGATGAACGAACTGCGCGCCCTCGAAGATCAGCACTGGATGACGGCTGCGGCGCAGCCGCATAAATACCATTCACAGGCTCTGACTCTCCTCCTCCATCAGCCGCACCGCGCCAGCCAAAATAGATTTCCCGGCTTCCTGGCGACCAACATTCAGGCTGTGCTGTAGCTGGGGCAACGGCAAACCGTGTTGTAGCGCCAGAGACATCAGGACACTCGCGTCATCCAGCAGTGCCTCCATATCGCTGCCGATTTTGGCCCCCCGAATAAAAACCTCCCGAATCTCCCCAGTGTGGGGGTGCAGACCAAAACTCAGGTAGTAGCGATCCGTCAACGTCTCAAGCACTCTCGTGACGCAAGGACGCCGGTTCGGCAGCTTCTGCCGCAGTTCATCCACCACTGTCTTCCTTTTCTTACCTATGCTTGTAATAAAACTCGGTGCGCTCGCCGGTCATATCGAACAGATACCAAGCGCAGTTATCAAACCCGCTTACCCCTACTCAAAAGAAAATGATTATATGAGCCAGTCCTTATAGTCTTCTCCTAAGATTTGAGTGGCTATATTTATTTTAGACCTTAGGGATTTAATTATCTTTTCATCTATTGTTTTTGCTGCGCTTATGTCAATATAAGTGACTTTATTATTCTGGCCGATGCGGTGAGCGCGGTCTTCGGATTGAAGACGTATCTCAAGATCATAGCTATTTGAATAATAGATAACAGTATTTGCGGCGGTAAGTGTTAAACCGAATCCTCCCGTTCTTGGTTGACCAACAAAAAACCTCAGTGGTGAATCAGGGTCTTGAAATAGGTTTACTATGAGGGGTCTTTCATTTGCATCAGTTTCACCATAATAATGGGCTACTGACTTACCTCCATACTCCTTGGCTATTTCTGAAACGATAGATCTAATGTCATATTGATAGTTTGCCCAAATAATACACTTTCCTTCAACTTCCTCTAAAATAGCCAACAGTTCGGTGATACGATTATTTGGTATCTGTGTAATTTCTCCTGTGTCTGAACGTGTGAACCCACACAGAACTTGTTGAAGCCGTAGGATTTGAGTAATGACTGAATTAGTAGTGACCGTTTCAGCATTTCCTAGTTCAGCCATAGCGTAGTCTTTTAGCTCTTTGTATATTCTTTTCTGCTCCGGTGTCAGTTCAACTGAGCGAGTTGTGTATATTTTATCAGGAAGGTCGATACAATCTTTCTTTAAAACTCTAAAAGAAAACTCTTTAAGGATATCCTTTAGTTCATCAAGATTTTGGTACCCTACTATTTGTTGAAAACTGTGTGTTGCTATCGAGCGCTTTTGCAGAATAGCAAAATGATTTCTGTAAGAGTAGTAGGAAGAAAAGCCCAGTAGCGTTTCGTCTAAGAAAGCACACTGGCTGTATAGGTCTAAAGGTGATTTTGTTACAGGAGATCCAGTTAGAATTCTACGGTACTCTGCAAGTAGGCTCAGTTTTTTAGCAGACTTGGTTCTCCTTGCTGAGTTATTTTTAATAGTGGTGCTTTCATCAATAGCAAAGACAGTTTTATGGCTCAGGAGAAATTTCTCAGCAAACGCGCACCCCTTCTTTGTACTGAGGGCCTCTATGTTCATTACAAAAAATATGAGGTCATTTGTAGACTCAAACAAATTCACTAGATCTTCTTTTTGTTGTTTGTTAGGGTTAGGAGTCCAAGCAACTGTTTTATAGTATATGTGATCAGGGAGATGCTTCGGGATTTCTAATTCAGTCCAGTTTTTATAAACTCCTTTAGGAGCCACAATTAAGGCGGAATCTACATTGCCACGATCGTAAAGTATAGCTATGTTGTCAATCAGAACTTTTGATTTGCCTGTACCCATTTCCATGAAATAAGCAAAATCTTTTTTATTCCAACTCGCCCCTAGTGCGGCACGTTGGTGTTCATAGGGTTCTATTTTAAAGCGGTATTTTTCTTGCATAACTTTCTAATCTTTCTGACTAGTTTTAAGTTTACCCGCTATAATATAAAATATAAAGTAATATTTCCTCTTCAAAGATGAATCTTGACGGTGGGTTGAGTGAGATGCCAATAAGAACCAATAAGTGCTTTATCCTTTATTTTCAAATAATTGACTAAGGTGGTTATTGGCATATTGCTTATTAGTTCCCGGAGGATATATTTTTACTAGCTTTCATGAGCCGTATATATATAATAGGTTATATTATAAAGTAGAAAGGAGAATGAATTGTCAGTATTTGTTGTACAGGAAGTTCCTGGAAGGAATATCCTAGGGGCAAGAAGTTATGGTGATTTAAAAGTTTTATTACCCTCCAATACAAATATAGTCCTAAGTCCAGGCCCAACAGTTCGTCGTTTACGCGAAGGATTGAAAGAATTTAATGATGAAGATTATTTACTTTTAATGGGAGATCCTGCAGTTATTGGCCTAGCCTGTGTAATAGCCAGTGAAATAAATGTGGGGGCTTATAAAGTTCTTAAATGGGATAGGATTGAAAAAGACTATTATCCTGTATCTATTGACATTCATAAACGAGGAGATGAGGTATGAGTAAACCTGTTGTTTCTGCTGAGGAAATAGTCAAGTTTTTTGATCCCGACAATTCAGTAGAATTTGAAGATAAAAAACTTGGTCGAGTAGCCACCCTTGCCAATCAAGTTCAAGATCTTGAACGCGAAATCGCTGAACAAGAGTCAACTCTTAAATCTTTAAAAGAAAAGAAACGACAAATAGCAGAAGATCTGCTCCCAGCAGTAATGACGGAACACGGTCTTTCTGATATTACTTTAAACGACGGTAGTAAGGTCACAGTAAAGAAATTCTACAGCTGTACTATTCCTGGAGATCGTACTGAAAAGGCATTTGATTGGTTACGCGAAAACGGTCATGAGGGCCTTATCAAACATAGACTAACTATAGATTTTACCCGCGATAGAGACGACCAAGCTCTGCAAGTAAAGAAAGAACTTGAGAACAAAGGGCTTTATCCTGGGGATAAAGAATGGGTAGAACCTTCCACTCTCCGAGGTTTTGCGCGGGAACAGATCGAAGCAGGTAGTGAACTTCCTGAAGACTGTTTCAATTTATTTATAGGAGAGCGAGCCACTATTAAATAGGAGAAATAGATCATGGCGAATCAAGTTGCGAAAAAAGAGGACGCTCCTCTTGCCATTTCTAATGACGAACTCCTTGCTTTCGCAGGGCAAGGTGTAGAAGACCTAGGAACTGATGACCTAGCAATCCCTTTCATCAACATACTTCAAAGTAACTCTCCCGAAATTTCAAAACGCGACGGCAAGTACATAGAAGGCGCAGAAGTAGGAATGCTTTTTAATTCCGTCACTAGAGAGCTTTTTGACGGTGAAAAAGGCATTGAAGTTATTCCTTGCGCATATCAACGAACACTTGTTGAGTGGGTGCCCAGAGAGCAAGAAGGAGGCTTTGTAGCTTCTCATAATCCAGAAAGTGGGATTCTAGCTGAAACTACAAAAAATGAAAGGGGCCAAGATATCCTTCCTAACGGAAATTATTTAGCAAATACGGCTTCTCATTATGTAGTTTTATTAAGTCCTACATATGGACCTACTCAAGCAGTCATTTCTATGACGTCAACTCAGTTGAAGAAGTCAAGACGTTGGAATACTCAGATGGTGTCTCAAACAATGACTTTGCCGGATGGTTCTGTGAAACCAATGCCCTCATTTTCTGCAGCTTATAAATTAAAGACTATCCCAGAATCAAATAAACATGGTACTTGGTTTGGTTACGATGTAGGTGAGCATCGTGCAGTAACTTCTGAAGAGTTTCATTTAGGTGCGGCATTTTATAAAGCAGTCATGGCTGGAACTATAAAGGCATCAACCCCTGAACAGGAACAGTCTAAAATTTCAGACGAAGTACCTTTTTAGACTGAAAGTAGAGTGAGTAATTTAGAAAGATTCATAGAAAGATTCTCTGGTCTCCAGCGAGCTTATGGTACTACAACTATAACGGGACTAAGAGACGATGGTAAAAATCAGGTAAACTCTTTCGTTCAACGAGGAGAGCCTACGGTTGATTTATGGGAAAAGCATCTTGGAGGCGAGGAACCGTCTCTTGGTATAATCCCTATCACTGATGACAATACTTGTCGGTGGGGCTGTATTGATATAGATGATTTTACTATTAATCTTAAATCTGTGAACGCTAAATTACAAGAGCGTAAGTTCCCCTTGATTTTATGTCGCAGTAAATCAGGGGGCGCTCACCTCTTTCTTTTTACAAAAGAATATATTCCAGCAGCATTGATGCGCCTACGCCTCACCGAAATGGCAGCATCTCTTGGCTATGCTTCTCACGAAGTATTTCCAAAACAAACTCAAATTCTCACAGAGCGCGGAGATACAGGAAATTTTTTAAATCTTCCATATTTTGGAGGGGATAAAACCACTCGTTATTCTTTAGACGAAGAAGGAAATGTCAATACTCTTGAACAATTTCTTAAACTCGCTGATTCAAAAGAGTTGACAGAAAAAGAAGCCTCTGATTTTAAAGTTGTTGGAGAAACCATTCCTGCTCTCAAAGAAGGCCCACCTTGCCTTCAGTATTTAATTTCACAAGGATTTCCTCAAGGCACTCGTAATAATGGGCTTTTTAATTTAGGAATTTATACCAAACTTCTTGATTCAGACAATTGGGAGTCTTTACTTGAAGAATATAATCGTGAATATTTATCTCCACCTTTGGGTTCAAGTGAAGTCTTAACTATTTTAAAACAACTAAGAACTAAAGATTATCATTATAAATGTAACGATCAACCCATTGCGGCACATTGTAATTCAGGAGTTTGTAAAACAAGAAAATTTGGTATTTCCCCTTTAACTGCGATGCCTTCATTTGGTTCTCTTACAAAACAAAATTCAAACCCACCTGTTTGGTTTCTTGATGTTGAAAATAACCGCCTTGAAATGTCTACAGAAGACTTACAAAATCAAACAAGGTTTCAAAGAGTTTGTATGGAAACAATAGATAAGATGCCTCCAAAAATGAGTGAGCGAGCATGGCAGGGGGTCATACAAAATTTATTAGATAATGTCACTATTATTGAAGTACCACAAGATGCTTCGGTAGAAGGACAATTTCAAGATCTATTAGAATCTTTTTGCACTGATCGAGCGCAAGCCCAGACTAAAGAAGAAATCCTTTTGGGCAAACCTTTCACTGAAAATAATCAGACCTTTTTTCGTTTATCAGACTTAGAGGCTTATCTTCAAAGACATAATTTTAGATACTTCTCGCGACCAAAAATAACTGCTAGGTTACGCGATTTAGGTGCTGATCATTCAGGGCAAAATATAAAGGGAAGATTTGTTAATCTTTGGAGCGTTCCTTCCTTTAATACGCAAACTGATCCATTTAACCTTCCTGATTTTTCAGGCGGCGATACAATATGAATATCATTATTGGGCCTCCAGGAACAGGGAAAACTACTCGACTCCTTTCTTTAGTAGAAGAAGAGCTCGATAAAGAAATTTCATCAGAAGATATTGGATATTTTGCTTTTACAAATCGAGCCGCAGATGAAGCCAAATCAAGAGCAAACACTAAATTTAATTTAGACAATGACTCATTGCCCTATTTTCGTACTTTACATAGTCTAGCTTTTCAACAATTAGGTATGAGTCGTTCTCAAGTATTTAATGAAGAACAAAGAAAAGAGTTTGGCAATTTGATGGGTTTAGAGATAACAGGTAAATCCTCTTTTGAAGAAGGCTCTTTTGCCTTTTCTAAAAAAGGCGATCAGATACTGGGCATTATAGAAGTTGCCAGAGTTAGGGGTATTGGTATTCGTCAACAGTGGTCACAAGATAACCCAGATATAAGTTGGTATGAAGTAGAACGAGTAGAACGTGGACTTTCTGAGTTCAAAAAAGCTCGAAATCTGTACGATTTCACTGATATGCTCTCCTTATTTCTTTCAGAAGATGTTGCTCCAAAATTAGATGTAATCTTTATTGACGAAGCCCAAGATTTAAGCTACCTTCAATGGCAGGTTGTTTCTAAATTAGAAAAATTATGTAACAAGATGTATATAGCTGGAGATGATGATCAAGCTATTTTTAGATGGGCGGGAGCAGACGTTAACAATTTTCTAGAACTTGAGGGACAACTTACCGTTCTTGATCAATCTTATAGAGTTCCTCAACATGCTCATTATTTAGCGAGTTCTTTAATAAAAAGGGTAGCCCGAAGAAGAAATAAATTTTGGAAACCGCTACCACAAGAGGGTAAGCTATTTTGGCACTCCAGCCTTGAACATGTAGATATGAGTGAAGGCCAATGGTTGATTCTTGCAAGAAATAACTATTTACTTCGTCAAGCAGAAAGTCAATGCAGACTAGAAGGATTCTTTTATCAGAGAAATAATAGAAGGGGGGTCAGCAATACTTTACTTGATGCTATTGTAGCTTGGGAAACTTTACGAAAAGGAGAAAAGGCTACAGTTGCTCAAATAAAGAAAGTCTATAGATATATGACTGCTGATAAAGGAGTAGCTAAAATTCATAAAAATTTAAAAACTCTATTTGAAGAAGCGTTGCTTTCTATGCAAGATTTATTAGCTTCGCATGGATTGCTTACTACAGCAATTTGGCACGAAGCATTTGATAAAGTTTCAGATAAAGAAAAACAATATCTTATTGCTTGCTTACGACGAGGAGAAAAATTAACAAAAGATCCTCGTATACATATCTCTACTATTCATGGAGCAAAAGGAAGTGAAGCAGATAATGTTGTAGTCCTTACAGACATAGGTCAAAAAAGTTGGTTAGAAATGCAAAAAAATCCAGATGACGAAATACGTGTATTTTATGTTGCCCTTACCAGAGTGAAGAAGAATCTTCATATCGTACAACCCAGCACAAATAGGTCTTTTTTTCTATAGGAGTATTTTCCCCTTTACCAAAATTGTGTTTAATTTTAAAATAAGGAAGTTAGAAAGTTTCCCTAGAATAAGGAGCAAAAAGTGAGTGAGAAGCAGACCCGTAAGACTCGTCTTTATGACCGAGCGCAAAAAATTAGCTTGCTCAACCCAGAAAATCCTCGCAGATTGAACAGTTATCGACACTCTATTTTTGCGGCGATCACTGATGGCATGACCGTTGACGAATTCCTTGCCGCCGTTTCTGAGTTTAAAGGTGGCACGAAAGACCTTCAAATCCTTGAAGAGTCGGGGCATGTTCAAGTAGAACCAATAGCGGTAGCTCCAAAGGGGATAGCGATGGCCTCATAACCGTTTACTACTAAATACCCATCCCCTTATAGGGGATGGGCTACTTTAGAAAGGCATAATGATGCAAGAAGAAAGCGTAGAAAGATTTTTTTATTGGATAAAAGAGCGCACTCATATTCAAGAGCGCAAAGACCGAGGCGATCCATGGCCTTGGACAGAAGACCCTATCCTACAGGAATACAAGTTTACAAACGCTTACCGTGAGCGGGACAAAACTACTGTTTGGTTTCGCCAGAACATCCGTGACCCCTTAAAATTTAAACCAGAAGTCTACATGGCTACGGTGATTTTTCGCTGGTTCAATCTTATTGAAACTGGCCAAACACTGTTGAAGCACAATCTTCATATTGATTGGGATCCAGAAAAAGCGTATGATGCGATTGTTCCTCAAGATAAGTGGATCACAGGTGCGTATATGATTAAAAGTCCCACCAGTAAAAATAAAGTTCGTGGTATTTGTGAAACTATTACAAATGTTTGGAACGACCGTGAGAGGTTCCTTGATAAATGCCCTTGGGACTCACTTCAAAAAATGAACACTTGGCTTGAGGGATATCCGTTTCTTGGTCCATTTTTAGCGTACGAACTAGCCACTGATTTTCGCCATACGTTCATAGGATTTCGAGCTTTTGATATACTCACTTGGGCTAACGCAGGTCCAGGAGCAATGCGTGGGTTAAACCGTATTTACGGTAGGGAACTGACCTACACTTCTAAAAAACATGACTGGTGCGCAGAGATGCGGGAACTACTCACGTTAGCTGTGATACAGCACTCACTTGATTTTGAGTTGAGGGAAATTGAGCACAGTTTATGTGAGTTTGATAAGTATGAAAGAGTCAGGTTAAAGCAGGGCGCACCTCGTTCAAAATATACATATAGAGGGAAATAATGGTAGAACAGAAGAACCCTTTTGGTTTTGACCCAGAAGATGATGTGATCCGGGAAGAGCGAACTCAATGGCTAGATCCTATTGTAGTTGTAAGTGGAGGTTTTGATCCTGCGCATGAGGGGCATACTGCTCTTTTTAATGATGCTGCAAAATATGGAAAAGTTCATGTTCTTTTAAATAGTGATGAGTGGCTCGCTCGAAAAAAGGGGAGTTCTCTTTTACCTTGGTCAACAAGAAGAGAACTCTTGATTAATCTTCAGGCGGTTCATAGAGTAATGCCTGTAGAAGACCAAGATGATACAGTTTGCCAAGGATTGATAAGTTTAAGGAAAGACTATCCGCACACAAAAATACTATTTGCAAATGGAGGTGATAGAAAAGAAGGGAATACTCCAGAAGTTGCTGTTTGCACATCGCAAAAAATAGATGTTTTATGGAATATTGGTGGAGGGAAAAAGAATTCTTCAAGTAGTCTTCTCAGTAAGTACGAACACAAACATGGTATTAGACATGCAGTAGCTCGTACTTGGGGACAGTTTGAAATTGTTGCTCAAGGGAAAGGGTGGCTCACTAAAATTCTTACCGTTTGGCCTCGGGAGAATATTAGTTTTCAAAAACATCTTCACCGTGAAGAACGCTGGCTAGTTCTTGAAGGAGAGGGAGAATTCTTTAGTGCAGAGGCAGGACGGTGGCCCGTTAAGCCATCCGATCAAATACATATTCCCGTAAACAACACTCACTGGATAGCCAACACAGGCCATGATAAAGACTTAGTTATTCTTGAAACATGGTTAGGAGATAAACTTGAGGAAAGCGATATAGAAAGGATAGAGAATGAACTTACTATATCTTAGCCGTTCTAGATATGGAGGTTGGGTTACTTTTACAACCCATCTTTATCACGGTCTTGTAGGAAAAGTACCTACAACACATGAACGATTTCAAGAATCAGAAGATCATACTGTTTTTCGTATTACTACGAGGAGTGAAAAAACCTTTAGAGATATGGGCAACTATGTACCTTATCAAAATTTAAGTGAGGAGGATGCTCTCGAATTAGAGGGGCCTATCCTTATCACAGCTCTTGATAAACACCATAGAGAATTAGGGATGAAGCTACTAGAGCGAGGGGCGTATATCGTTATCCATGACCCAACCGAACTACGCAATCCAGAGTTCCGTGAATTTATAAGTCCCCACCAAGTTATTGTGATTCGTCGTTCTATGCTTGAGCATATGCCAGAAGCAACTTATGTTCCTCACCCCTATATGGCCGCAAGAATAACGGATCCTCTCGACTTTAGAGAATGGCAAAATAGAAGGGTGAATGCGGTCAGTGTGTCACGGTTAGATTTTGATAAGAACAGCCACTGGTTATTTGAAGCAAATAGGGAGTTGCCTTTAGAAAAGCAAATTGTAATTCGCGGAGCAGAAAACCGAATGTACACGAAAACTAATATTGTTCCTAAGTACCCAGAGTACAAGCAGGATAGTAACCGACCAGTAGAAGAGAGGGCTATCTATGACTTAGATTTCAGGGGCGCGGTAAAATTATGCAAGACAGCTAGGTTCATGACTGATTTCTCTGTAATAAAGGGAGACGGTGGGGGAACTCAGTACACATTTCTTGAGGCGATAGACGCGGGGACAATTTGTTTACTTCATCAAGGGTGGATTCGCGAGGGAGACACTATGATAGATGAAGGCCCCGACCAAAATTGTATGTCGTTTGATCATTGGGAGCAACTGACAAAGTTTTTGCAGGGCCAGATGCCCGGTACTACAGCAACATTTTTGAGAACGAACGCAGTCAAGTT
>Ga0209756_1001206_pt1 | contig 24234 bp, 19 predicted proteins | sample ETNvirenome_6_85_FD_184071 | JGI IMG/M metagenome (GOLD analysis project Ga0209756, IMG submission 184071) | Marine viral communities from the Pacific Ocean - ETNP_6_85 (SPAdes) (version 3) | ecosystem: Environmental > Aquatic > Marine > Oceanic | place: Pacific Ocean | collected 2013-06-19 | reverse complement strand
GGGGCGGATGTATCGATGGTTGGCAATGTAACGACTATTGGTTAGAAGCACAATGTTTAGATCAAATCGGCAATTGTGATGGACATGGTTGTTGGTATGACCATTCAGACAATGATAATGCGTGTGAGAATGTTGACTGTGTAGTTACTGGTGTTTGTTGTAAAGATGGTGTTTGCATAGAAACAACTGAACACATGTGTTGCTTCTTGAGCGAGCCAGGTTGCTTGGCGCAATATGGTGATCCAGGATCGGGTGGTGTCTACCAAGGAGATAACACAACATGTGACGGTGATAATCTGGAATCAGATGATTTTCCTGATGGATTTTTATGTAGTCGGGGTTGTTGTTGTCAAAACGAGAGCGCCAACGATCCGGGTGCTTGCTTACAAGGGGACACATACGAAAATGCGTGTTATCAATTCTTCCCGGATCCACCGTACTCCTATTGGATAGGTCACCAATGGTCAGGTGGGCAGTTAGTTTCTCCTTGTTGTGATGCAGATGGTTGCTCATCACTTGATTTAGAATGTAGTTGCACCGAAACAGGGCCTTGCTGTAAAGCAGATAATTACTGCGAGATGATGACGGCATATGAGTGTGCTGGTTTGGATCAGCCTGGGGTGTTTAGAAAGGATGGTGCAATCAATTGCGAGAGTCCAGGCTTATGCGAAGGTGTGTATGACCGAATAGGAGTTTGTTGTAGTGGGAGTGGAGCAGGATGTAATAATTGCGAATCAGGAGTAACAGAATCATACTGTCAGGACACTAGTGATTGTGCTAACCAGTGGGGATATTTCTGGGAGGGTGTAGATAGGGTTTGCGAACCAAATCATTTGAATCCGTGTCTTAGTCAGAATACAGGCCCTTGTTGTTATTCAGGTGGTTGTGTAAATGCTACTGAGTACGAATGTCTCTATCACTATTTTGGAGTACTAAGCGGTGGAAGTTCGTGTGCAGACAGCACTGTAGATTGTAGTAGACAAGCATGTTGTCTACCAGATAATGGTTGTTCATATGTTTCTAAAGCAGAATGCTTTGCTATAGATGGTCAACCACAAGGTGAGGCTTCACAGTGTTGGAATGTTAGTTGTGGTGGAAAATGTAGAAATGTAGATATGTACTTCATGATAAATAACCACTGGTCTATGGCGGGCGTCACTGGATGGCATAATTGGAACTCAGATGGAACTCATCACTCATCATCGGATCTTATGGGTGAAAATCACCCCGACTATGCCTGTGCTTTCCAAGATCCTGGTATTGATTTCTACAATACAGATTTAAGACATGCACAACAAGCAGTCCAGTCGGTAATTCAATCATCACGACCAACAGATAAAATTGGTATGCAAACAATGTATTATGGAAACCCTCAAGGGTGTACAGGAGGTGGATTGGATGACCACGATTGTTGCCAAAGAAGTAACTCTGATCCTGATCCAGCAGAGTATTCTTGTTGGAATAAACCTTATGAACATTTACTATGTTGCGGGGGAGCAAGCACGGATATTGCGTGTGAGGAAGATAATGCTTCTGGTGTTTGCACTGTTAATGAAGTGTGTAGACAATGTGATGAATCTCCACTACATGGATATTGTTGTAACAAATATAATTGCGGTTGTCATTCAATGTGTAATTATGTGGGTCTTACATTTAATCATGCTAGAGTAGAATATGAAATTTTTAATATAGGACCAACTTTGTCTCATAATTTTGGTTGGATGACTGGACCTCTAAATGAATTTCAGAGTGATAGAGCAAGACCCTCTGAAACAACTTCCCGTGTACTAGTTTATGTTACGAACGAGTTTGACGGTGAGTGGCAGTTATCAAATTTTCATCCTGCTATTTACAAAGAAGAAGAAGGAGTCGAAGTATATACTGTTGGTGTGGGTGGTAATATAGGTAATGGAGTTCCTTATGGAATGCCACATCCAAACACGATGGTTGATTGGGATGACGCTGAGGGTCGTGGTTGGGCTGTGTGGGATGAACCAGGAACACAAGATGTCCCGTTAGAATGTTTGGACGATGAGAGTTGCAGTTGGTGGGAAGATGAGGGAGGGTGTTGTCCGGGTCATGGTGACTCCCTGTTCCATCACGGAGTAACGGGTGAATGTCCTTGGACAGATTGGTGTCAGTATGCAGACGGTTGCGCACCAAACATGAATACGAAAGACCATCCACACAACTGTGCTGGTTATTGGTTGAGAATTATTGCAAGTGACCCTCATCATTTTCATAATATTGGAATAACTGGTCCTGAAGCCGCTGCAGTGATTAGAGATCAAATTGGTACAATATATTCTGGATATTGTGATACTGGTGTTCATTGTTGTAAAAATTTAAATCAAACTGATTGTTCAAGTATAGGTGGTCATTGGAAAGAGGGATATTGTCAAAATGAAGGTGAGTTGTGTCAAAACTATGGAACACGCACATGCGGGACTAGTCCTCTTTGTGGTGATGATCATTATGTTGGTGCATGTTGTATTGTAGGTGCTTATGATTCTACTTGCATTAGTGATATGACCGTTAGTGGTTGTGATGGTCTTGGTGGAGATTTCCGAGGAGTCGGTTCAATTTGTGAAGAAGAAGATTGTGGTGGTGTGGGATACCACGAACAAGGTGCATGTTGTGAAATTAACTCCAATGCGCCACCTACTTGTTCCCTGAAATATAGAGATCAATGCATTCTTCAAGGCCATCTTTGGAACGGAAGTCTGAGTTGTGAAGGTGTATTTTGCTGTGCTGAACCCGGTGACATGAATGTTGGTGGGTGTTGTTCTTGGGATGGGGCCTATTTCCAATGCGTTGATACACCAAGGTGTTTATGTGCTCAGACTGATGGAGCAGAAAATTGGAGTACGGGTTTATGTTCTGAAACAAATAACTGTGAAAATACTTATATTGGTTCATGTTGTTTTCCCGAATACGCTGGTGGTGCTTATTGCGACTATATGACTATAACACAATGCAATACCTCCGATGGTGGTGTTTGGAAAGGAATTAATAATTGCGATGAAGTGTGTTGTGAAACTAGTGAACTAGGACTTTGTTGTCTTGAAGGACATCCAACTCCAATTTGTGAATCAGATATAACAAAATGTTCTTGCATCGACCTTGGTGGTGCTTGGTTGAGAGACTTAACTGGTGATGGATGTAATTGGGATTCTTGTACAGCAGCCCTTAATGGAATTAGTGTTCCAACATATGTAACATTAACTGATGGAACTTGTGGATGGGTAATGTGTGTTCCGGGGTCGTGTCCATATCCAGATTGTCCTGGTGGAACATAAATATAATGATTATACTTATAGGAAATTATAAATGAGACAGAACCCAATAGGAAGCAGTTCAATAACAGCAAAAGGAGCAATTGGTCCTGCGGGACCAAGTGGTGCTAGTCCTGCTGGGACGCATGGCGCTTCTGGTGCTGTAGGACCTACTGGAGCAACAGGACTTACTGGATACCATGTTGTTATTGGTACTGCTGGATATTCAGATTTATCAAATCTAAAAGTTGCTTTGTCAGAAAAAGAAGAAACAGCATGGGGTCAGTGGTTTCCACGAATATTAACTATAGGTGGTCTTATAGGACCTACTGGTGCAACTGGAACTCCTGCTGGAAAAACTATAGATGGTGTTGCACTTTTCAAAGAAATTTCAGGGATGTCATCTGAAGGTTTAACATTTTGGTTCAAAGGAATTTCCGCAGAAGGTTCACTTTCTTTATATACTTCAGAAAATTCTATAGGAATTAGTGGTGATATGGTTTATCAAAGGGCAACCTTTTCTGAATCAGACTTAAAAACAAATAAATTTGCATATATTTCATCTGGAGATACTGTTAATTCGTCTGGTCTAACTTTTGATGTTGGAGGTACTGGAGGAATATTATTTGATAATAGTATCACATTAGATGTAGAAGAAAATATAACTTCAATTTATCCAATTAACATACTTGATGTTGTTGGCATTACTGGAGCACCCTGTATTGATGGATGTCCTGGAGGTACTGCTGGTGGTGGTGTAGGAATTCAATTAGAAGTAGATAAAGGTTCTATTATAAAGTTAAGTACTCCTATGGGAATCAGAGGATTCACAGGCGATTTCGTTAATAGCGAACTGTTTGGATTTACTATGATTCTTGAAGGTAATGATTTGTGGGATTGGCCTACTAATGTACAATTCATAGAAGAAAATGTTTTCTTTACTTGTGGTTCAGATGTTATTAATTTCATTACTGATGATGGCGGAGTAACATGGAATGCTACAGTCGCTGCTGTTGGATATGGTATTTCACCTGGTGATTGTGATTCTATAATAAATTTGGGGTCTTGCTGTTATGTTGATGATTATAATAACCAGCAATGTATTGAATATACTACTTTTGGTATTTGTAATGATAAAAATCAATCCTCTTGGAATTCTCTAAAACCTTGTTCTGAAAATTGTGGTGCAACTGCTGAAGGTATTTGTTGTAGTCAAGGTGTTTGTATTCAGGGACAGGGTCTTGCAGAATGTAATTACTTTGGTGGTAATTTTTGGAATAATTATCACTATAAAGAATCACTCACCGAGAATAATACAATGTATATGGAAAAGTTAGAAGTACCGATACCAATTGAGTGTGGTGGAAGGTATCCTTGTCTAGAAGAAAATATAAATGATGAAAGTTGTGTTGAAGGTGCTGGTTTAATTAATGAAACATCATTTTCTAATAATTTTTGTGCATCTTCTTGTGACTTTATATCTTGTTGTAAAGATGGTGTGTGTATTGGTGATTCTGTAGGTACTACTAGATATGGTTCAATTTCACCAGCAATATGTCGATATGTTTTTGGAGGTGTTCCTGTTGGTGGTAGTAATTGTCGTAGTGTAGATTGTTGCGATTATAGTGTAGTGGTTGGTGCATGTTGTATGGAAGGAGTTTCAGAATGTTCACACACCACCGCTTTAGTTTGTTCTTCAATGAATGGCGTTTTCATGGGGCCTGGAACAGATTGTACAACAGATATATGTTGTTATAGTGATGCAATTGGTTTATGTTGCTTGGGTGAAGACCAATGTAATTGTTGTGGTACATTACTTGACCATTCTAATTGTTGCAGAAACCTTACATTTAGTGATTGTCAAAGCATTGGTGGTTATTGGGATGGAGAAGGATACTGTAATGAAGACTCTCATGGTAATCATGATCATGCAGACAGTTGTGTTTGTGGTCATAGTGATGAGTGTGGTGGTGGTGGTGGAATAGGCGCTTGTTGTTGTGGAACAACAGAAACACATTGTCTTGATGGTCAATCCGGCAATAACTGCTTCAATTTGGGTTGTCGGTATGTTGGTGATGATACTTTTTGTCTCCCAGACATGTGTCCCCCAATTGATCCATACCCTACCGATCAAGAAGATGATGATTCAGGTGGTTGTGGAGGTTGTCCGCCCGAACATTGTTGTGTAAATAATGTTTGTGATTATTGCGGTGATGGAACCGATAATAATAGTTGTGTAAATAATGGCGATTGTGAACCTATTGAACCTCCTGGTGGTGGAGACCTTATATATGGAATAGGACAATGTTGTTGTGGAGAGCCACCAGTTTGTAAACATTGTTCTCTGTGTGATGGTGACCCCGTTGGTGGATGTTGTTATAATGCAGGAACTCCGATGGCCACTTGTGGTACTGCAAGACAATCGATTTGTCAAGACGCTGGTGGTGTTTTCATGGGTGAGGGCAACAGTTGTTCATCAAATTCTTGTGGGGTGCGTCCATCAACTTGTTGCTGTTGTTGGGGAACGCTGGCAATTCCTGGTAATGTGTGTGTAGAATTATATGAGGCCGGTTCATTACCATGTGCAGGAGGTCCTCATTATATGCCTGCGATGCTTAGTTGTGTTTCTTTTTATCCACAAATGGGACAAAAGTGTGGTGGTCATTGTTCTGGACAAATTCCCTTGGACACTGGTCATGGTGAATGCTCTAGTGGTATGAATGGCGCTAACGATTTTCATTGTTGTAGTCAGACTTGTCATGGTCAAGTCAGTGTCTGTGGTTGTGGAGGGTGCTGTGATGGTTCATCGGGACAAGATTGTGTAAAGGATTTCACTTGCAATTGTATGAATGGACTGACAGGTAGACATGCATGTGGATGGCATTGTTGTCAAGAATATCAAGAAGCATGTCATACCACTTGTTGTGGTGACGAGGAGAGTTGTTGTGTTGATACATGTTGTCAGGATGAGGATGAGAGTTGTTGTTCTGGAAGTTCTTATTTGGGGGGTACATGTTGTGAAAGTGGGGCGATGTGTTGTTCTGGGCAACTCAATTCAGCATGTAACGAAGTAAAACCATATTGTTGTGATGAAGGTGAGGTTTGTTGTGGAACAGGTTGCATAAATCCAGAAACTACCAAATGCTGTGGTGATTGCACACCCAACTCATGTGGCACGCATCAGTGCCTTCAGTCTGAAATATGCTGTGGAAACTTTTGTTGCGGTCAGGACATGGGTTGTGTTTATTATAACGGGCACGCTGAATGTTATCCCACTGATCTTCTTGAACCCACCCTGCATTTATGTTGTGATAGGTATCAATGTGATTCGGGAAATCCAGATAATCCATCAGAGTGTTGTGGTTGTTGTACTGATTCTGGCACGTCTTGCTATCCACCCGGTCCATGTTGGTCGGGTGATCCTTACGCACCTAGAGATTGGGGTGGGAATAATGGTGGGGTTGATGGGAAAGATTGGCCACAAGGACTTCCGCAGGGACCTCCAGAGGAATTATTAGGATACGAACCGAATCTATCATGTCCTGCTGATATAAATCATGATGGGGTTGTTGGTATTACAGATGTTCTTACTTGGGTGGCATTGTTTGGAGAGACTTGCAACGATGATCAAGGACCTGGTTGTATGGGTGATGTCAATAGGGATGGTGTAGTTGATGTTGCTGATTTATTAGAAATTATAGACCATTGGGGTCCTTGTGCAGATCCTCAATATCAATATTTGCTTCAAGCAAGTGATGGGTCAAATAACGACTACTTTGGACATTCGGTTGCTTTGTCTAATAATGCAGCGGTGGTTGGTGCGTGGGGTGAAGACTCGTCAGGTGGATTTGCGAGTGGAGCCGCTTACATATTCCGTCTAGAATATGGAGTCTGGACTGAAGAATCTAAAATCGTTGCAGTTGGAACTGATCCTCAAATTGCTGATGCTTTTGGAGGATATGTTGACATCCACGGAGATGTAGCACTGATTGCAGCACACGGTGATGATGAGGGCGGCCAAAATGCTGGAGCGGTGTATGTATTTAGGCGTGATACAAGTGGACTCGTCCCTAGATGGATACAGGAAATCAAAATATTGGGAGATAATCCCGGAGACAATTTGGGCGGCCGAGAAGGCATTTCTGTTTGGGGTGATAGTGCGTTGGTTACATCAGAAGAACAAACTGGGGTTGGTTATGGACATATTTACAATTATGATGGAAGCAATTGGATTAAAGAACATACAATAGTTCCATTTGGTGGTGGAGGATGGGGTTCGGGGGAATCCTCAATGTCTGAAAATTTAATCGCAATAGGCAACGCTGCAGCCAGTGGAACGGTATGGATATGGCGATTCAACGGAACAGAATGGGTTGAAGAGCAGAGAGTTTCTGCAAGTGATGATATATTTGGTGATAATGAGAGGTTCGGCCACTCCGTCTCCATTGAAGGTAACATATTGATAGTAGGAGCATACGAAGACAATGACAATGGCGACCAGTCTGGGTCTGCTTACATATTCCATTTTAATGGAAGCGAATGGATTGAAGAACACAAATTTATTGGTAGAAAAGCAGGTGACCGTTTCGGTACTGATGTCTCCGTCTCTGGAGAAACCGTAGTTGTATCTTCACCATATAATAATGAACAAACGGGCTATGCACGGTCTTTTCGCCGAGTTTCTAGCAATGGCGGTTACATATGGATTGAAGAAGAAATGTATACGAACATAACCCCTCGCCCAGATGAGTTCTTCGGCTTCTCAGTCTCCATTGATGGAGATACAGTTCTTATCGGGTCATATGGCGATGCTCCACCAGTAAATTTAAGGGGTCAATCATCGAATAATGTAGTACCGCAGGGGACTGCTAGTGTGTTTCATAAGTCTAATACCGTAAACAAAAATGAGATAGCATTTGAAACTGATGGATATAAAACTGCAATGGAAGCAATTAGAAAATCTAATAGGTTTACTGACGAGCAAAGAGAAACAATTCTTGAAGCACTTAATCCACCAAAAAGAGACACAAAATATAAACTTCCGTGGAGTGGAGAATGTGTATATATGAATTGTGGACCAGATTGTGAGTTTAAAGAATGCTGATGTGTTATAAATATATAAAGGAAACTATATGAGCATTCAACACAGATCAAGAATTAGAAGTGTTGCAGATTACTCTGATAATCTTGCAGTATTAGGTGCATGTTGCTATCCTCGCGATGCTTCTCCTCACTCAGAATTTCACAATACATGTGTTGGTAATGGGGGTTTGTGGCAACCACTAGATGGTAATTCTGCTGGTGCATTTACTTGTCCAGATCTTGGTGCAACTGGATGTTGTTGTGCATGTAGTTATGTTGATAATTTTAGAGGTCCTGGGGGTATGTTTCAAGCATGGTCACCACAAAGTAATACATGTGTTAATCAAGATAATCTTGTGGATGCTGGTTTTACTTTCCCTTGTTATCAAGGAGGATTACAAAATAATGTAACATTCTGTGACTGTTCTGATAGGGGTGGAGTATGGGCAGAAGGTATAGATTGTAGTTTTTATACTGCCATTACTGGTGACGCTGGTGTATCATACATTAGTTATGGTGCTGAAAGTCTTTGTACTGCAAATGGTACTAGAGAAGATGTTAGATGGCCTGGTGGATGTTGCAACGGTATAACTTGTGATGATGCATGTTCCGCTAATGATTGTGCTAATATAGCAGTAAACTCTTATGGCACAAGTACATGTATTGACTTCTATCCATTTGATTATTGCAGCGAAGCACCACAAGGATATGGACATCCTTATGAAGACCTACAGGAGTTATATTGCGAAGGTTGTAGTGGTCCGGGCGAAGTAGAAGGGTTTTTAGGTGGAAGTCGAAACTTTGAACCAGATCCCCGTGCTAGTAATGTTAGAGTTGCGAAAGTTCCATATGGTAAAATGTTAGAAACATCATATCAAGGCGCAAGTAAATCAATATTTAAATCAAGTTGTAATTATCTTTATAAGACTCTTTCCACCGATACAACTACACTGATGTGTACAAATGAAACTAGGGATCGGTGTATTAAAAAAGAAGGAATGTGGGCCGGATTTGGAAGCGAAAATCAATCTATAGAATGCTCTGAATCAGTTTCTAGCGACATACAAAACTTTATTGAAAATAAAAAGGAAATTAGTAGTTCAGTAGTAGCATCATGGAATATTGGTGATATGGTTTTGGGGCTTGGTAGATATGTTGGAACAAGAATTGTTAAAAATAGTTTTAATGGTTCTGGAAGTGTGTGCGAGGGTAATCCAGACACGGGTTACAGCAAATTATATACTCCAGAAGACCCAGACAGTCCTAGCGGAACATATGCAATATTAGTTGCTAATCATGATTTTAATTATCGTAAAATTAGTAAAGTGGGATGGGGATATGAATCTGCTAACAGTAAAGATAATGTTACATTAAGTTCTGATTGGGATTCTATCACAAACCATTCTCATAATAGACATTTAAATTTGGTTAAAAATATTGATAGAACTTATAATGGAAATAGGTGGTCTACTTGGATGATACCTTCTATGAATGATATAGGATTTTTAGAATATCAAACAAAACTTGAAGAATTTGTTAATAATACTTCATCTTTAGACAAAACTCCCCATCTTAAATATATTCCTCTAATACGAAAAGAAAATACATTTTATTGGTCATCAACATTTGTTCATGATGTTGGGATGTTTAGTTCATATACTCCATTAGCATATTGTCAATCTTTTGGAACAAAAGGAATGGGAGTATTTTCTCCAAGAAATGTTCCTAATTTAGTTAGATTAATAATGCCTATAAAAATTTGTTGATAAATATGTTGACAAGTTAGTGTTTTTAGTGTAGAATTACACATGTAGTTTATTTTTAAAATGGAGAACATATGACACAAGAAGAAGAATCACAATTCCGAAAAGTACCTATTGACCCGAATAAACGGGGAATTAAAAAGAAATTAAGCATGGTGCAAAGTTTTGCAGTTGCACTGGCTTCAAGAGGTATGTCTAACAGGAAAATTAATGCTCCAATTAAACAACTTCGTGTTTTAAGTTGTTTCGGTAATCAAGAACAAGGTGGAATTCTTCCCCCTTGTGAACACTTACAAACCAGTGCAATCGATAAAAGTAAGAATATTTGTGGTGCATGTGGTTGTGGAGATAGACCAAATACCTGGTTGGTACAACATTCAGATGAATATGGTAAATTAGACTATCCTCAATTGGCGTGTCCTCTTAATATGCCGGGATTTACGAATTATCTTGTAAGTTCATCAGATGAAGCAGAAGAACCCGTTACTAGAAAATATTATATTGAAAATATAGAATATACGGATGTTCAAAGAACACCTGTTACTATTGGTGAAGAACCCGATACACCTCCTGATATGCCCCCTAATGCAGAAAATTTAGAAGAATCGCCAAAAACTGAATCCTAATTAAAGTTATACCCCCTTTGCTCCCCAGTGCTTTTATACATAGAGTATAGGTTTCTATAGAATAAAATAGCAGGAGTATTTTTTAATGGCACAACCAACTACTAGAGATGAAATAATTGATTATGCTCTTCGTAGACTGGGAGAACCAGTTGTTGAAGTAAATGTAGATAGACAACAATGCGATGATAGATTAGAAGAATCGCTTGAATTGTTTGCACAACGACATTATGACGGAGCAGAAAGAGCATATTTCAAACATAAAATAACACAAAACGACAAAGATAGAATGTGGATTGATACGGGTGCTTTTGGTCCTGTTAATGGACTTACTGCTGATGTAGATGCTCCTACTGGAAAAGATATTCTTAGTGTTGTGAAAGTATTTCAATTCGGAACATTTGCAAATATTAACATGTTTGATGTCAGATATCAAATGGCATTACATGATTATTTTGGAATTAATCGTGGATTGGGATATAATAGTTCTATGGGTGTTGCACAATATGATTCTACCAAGCGTCATATTAATATGATTGAGGATTTCTTTCAACCAGAAAAAATGATTAGGTTTAATAAAGTAACTGATAAACTTCATATTGATGCACGAAAGGACGATTTGGTTGTTGATGCTTTTTTGATAATTGAAGCAATGGTCGCAGTACCTTCAGGAACTTTTTCACAAGTATTCAAAGACATCTGGTTAAAGAAATATCTTACTGCACAGATTAAAAAACAATGGGGTTCTAACATGGCAAAGTTTGATGGAGTTCAATTGCCGGGTGGAGTTACCTTGAGGGGTGGTGAAATGGTGTCAGAAGCAACCGAAGAAATAAGATTGCTTGAAGAAGAATTGCAGTTGACATATGAACTTCCAATCAACTTTGATATAGGATAGATTTATATGGCTCGTAATCCATACTTTAAAGAATATTCTGGCGAACAGAATATAGTAGAAGACCTTACCATTGAAGTAATAAAGTCAATGGGCAAGGATATGGTTTATATTCCCAGAACTTTAGTCAACGAAGACGACCTTTTTGGTGAAGATGTTATTTCTAAATTTGATGACGGTTATCAATTAGAAATGTATATTCAGTCTGTTGATGGGTTTGAAGGTGAAGGTGATATACTTTCAAAGTTTGGATTAGAAATTAGAGACAGAGTAGAACTTGTAGTTTCTAGAAAGAGATTTGACGAAGCAGTAGGTTCATATGAAAGCACAACTCGTCCAAAAGAAGGTGATTTAATATTCTTTCCGTTGAGTAAAACATTATTTGAAATCAACTTTGTAGAACACGAAAATCCATTCTATTCATTGGGAAGACTTTATAGTTATAAACTTTCTTGTGAGGTATTCACATATAGTCAAGAAGAAATCGATACGGGTTATAGTGATATTGATACAATAGAAACAGAACGAAAGAAATTTGCAGTAGAGTTTGAACTTGGAACTAGAGTAAGTAGTGTTGCTTATACTAATTTCTTTGAGGGTGAAAGTGTATATCAGGTTTCTGGTGTTACTGGTGCAACTGCTGAACTTGGAAATGCAACTGCAACTGCCGTTGCTACAGATTGGGATAGTGCTACCACTAAACTAACGCTTACAAATGTTGTGGGTACAATTTCTACAAGTGCTGGTCAGACTATTAAAGGTGCAGTATCAAGTGCAGAGTATGAAATTAATAGTAGTACAACAACTACAGTTATTATACCACATGAACCAGAAGACAATGAACCTATTGGGGATAATGAAAATATTGAACTCACTCGCGACCAAGATGACATCTTTGACTTTACTGAAACCGACCCATTTTCAGAGGGTAATTACTAATGTTTGCTCAATTTTATAACGAATCTATTAGAAAATTAATCATAGGGTTTGGTTCATTGTTTAATGATATTAATGTTGAACGAAAAGGTTCTGATGGTAATATAAAAGAATCTATTAGAGTTCCTTTATCATATGGTCCAAAGGAAAAGTTTATAAGAAGGATTCAAGAGAGTAGTAGTATTTCAGATGCCGCACATACTCAAATGACACTTCCACGATTAGGTTTTGATATTACTGGAATACAGTATGACCCTTCAAGAAAAGGAAATAAACTAAGAAAAAGAAAAGCAGTATCTGAAGATGGTCTAATACAATCATATAATTATTCAGAAGTTCCTTATATTATTTCATTGGGTCTTTATGCGTTTACTAGAAACCAAAATGATAATCTTCAAATTATAGAACAAATTCTTCCATATTTTGCACCAGAGTTTATTGTTACTATGAAAGTTAATTCTGTTAATGATAATGTCGATATTCCTATTATATTAAATGGAGTTAGTACAGTAGAAGAATATGAGGGTGAATTCGACGCCAGAAGAAATTTAACTTCTACTTTTGAATTTTCTGCTAAAACTTTCATATATGGTCCTGTCAGGTCAAATTCTGTAGTCAAACAAGTAAGTATAGATATATTTGGGTCAGCAGAAAAGTTTAACTATCCTGTTGGCAGTGAAGATCATGACCTACGTATCGGTATTACTGGTGGATATACTGGAGAAGGATATACGGCTGGAAATCAAGATTATGGTGAGTTCTATTATGAAACATAAAAAAACAGTAAATGAAAAATTATCAGAAGCATTAGATACAGAATTTGAACCCAAAGAATTAGAAAAGTCCTTACCACCAAATGCTAAAGCAATTGAGGTGAAGGCAATTGATAGCGAAAAGGATTATTGGTTGGTTCGTAAGAATATGAAAGAATTAATATCTACTGGTGAAGATGCAATAGACGGTATTATTAAAGTTGCCACAGAAGGAGATGCTCCACGAGCATATGAAGTGGCAGCACAGATGATTAAAACTGTTGCAGATGTAAACAAGGACTTGATAGACTTACATAAAAAAGTAAAAGAAATCAACAAGGAAGAAGTTAATATCAATAATACTACAAACCAATCCATATATGTTGGTTCTACTAGTGATTTGCAAGACTTAATAAACCAAGAAAGAAGTCGAACAAAAGCAATCACTAAAGATATTATTGATGCGGAAATTGTAGATGGTGGTTAAGCAAAAAGGTTATTTAGGAAACCAGAACCTCAAAGAGTCTGGGATAGATGTTCAATTTACCAAAGAACAGGTAAAGGAATATATAAAATGTGCCTCAGACCCTGTGTATTTTATTGAAAAATACATCAAAGTTGTATCGCTAGATGAAGGTCTAATACCATTTAAACTATATGATTATCAGGAAGATATGATTGAAAAGGTTCACAATAACAGATTCATTATTGCAAAACTTCCACGACAATCTGGTAAATCTACTACAATGGTTTCGTATTTGTTACATTATGTGTTATTTAACCAAAATATGAATGTAGCAATTCTTGCAAACAAACAAGCAGTTGCAAAAGATATTCTTAGTAGATTACAACTTACATATGAATATTTACCATTATGGCTACAACAAGGAATTGTTGAATGGAATAAGGGAAGTATTCAATTAGAAAATGGGTCTAAAATTGTTGCATCGTCTACTTCTGCATCTGCAATTCGGGGTGGTTCTTTCAATATAATTTTCCTTGATGAATTTGCACATGTTCCTACCAATATTGCAGAGGAATTCTTTAATTCGGTATATCCTACTATTACTGCTGGTCAAAATACCAAAGTCCTTATGGTATCCACACCAAATGGTTTGAATATGTTTTATTATTATTGGAAAGGTGCTACTAAGAAGGTAGGTGAAGATGGGAAAAATGAATATATTCCTATTGAAGTTCATTGGGAGCAAGTACCACAATATCCTGGAGGACCACTTAGGGATGAAAGATGGAAAGAAGAAACCATTGCAAATACAAACGAACAACAATTTCAACAAGAATTTGAATGTGATTTTGTGGGTAGTCAGAATACACTTATTTCTTCGCATAAATTGAGGTCACTAAATTGGTCTTCACCACTTAGTAAAGATGCAGATGGATTATGGGTATACGAAGAACCAAAAGAAGATAGAGACTATTATATAACGGTTGATACTTCCCGCGGGCAAGGAAAAGATTATAGTGCATTTGTTGTTATTGATGCAACAGATATGCCATATAAAATTGTAGCACGATATAGAAATAATACAGTGTCTCCGATGGTATATCCAACAGTAATTAGAGCAGTTGCAACAAAGTATAATGATGCATATGTTCTGGTAGAAATTAATGATATTGGTGGTCAGGTAGCAGATATTTTGCATCAAGATCTTGAATATGAGAATGTCATGATGACTACCTATAAGGGTAGAGCGGGTCAAGTTATCAATGGTGGGTTTGGAACTGGAAGTTCACAATCTCAATTGGGTGTAAGAACTACTGTTCCTGTAAAGAAGTTGGGGTGTTCTGTTCTTAAAAGTCTTATCGAGGAGGATAAAATTTTAATAGAAGATGTTGACATTGTAAATGAATTGATTACATTTGTTGCAAAAAAGAATTCCTTTGAAGCGGACGATGGACACACAGACGATTTGGTGATGTCTCTGGTTCTGTTTGCATGGATGACAAGACAGGCATATTTTAAATCGTTGACAGATAGTGATGTCCGAACTCAAATATATGAAGATCAAATTAGAGAAATTGAGGATGATTTGATGCCATTTGGGTTTGTTCATGAAGAACAAGAATCGGGCGAATGGGACGGAGAGTCCAGGTGGTTTGATGCGTAGAAAATGCAAAAAGTATAAATAAAAAGAATACAATAGTATTGGACAGTAATAAATAAGCACAAAATGCATATCTTCAAGGGAGATTTAGAATGGCCAGACCAAATGTAACAGTTATTATAAACGATGAGTCCTTTTTTGTTCCAGGAACTGAATCAGGTGGTACAATTCGTGCTGGAATGCCTTCATACTACGATTTAATTGGTGCTGTAGGAACAACCGCAGAACGAAATAATGGCAGAATGGATATCCCAAACATAACAGATTGGGTTAGTAGATTAAAAAGTGTTGCCCCAGTCGGTACATCCGATGGAGGACTTGGAGCACATTTTGGAGGCAGTGCTGGTGGAACATTTGCACGATGGCCTCAAGGTCCAACTGGTTCTTGGAGAAATGAATGGTGGGCTGCACACAACTACCTACAATATGGTGGTTTGTTGACTGTTGCAGGGACTGGACCAGAAAGTCAATTCGCTACAGGTACTGATATGCTCAAAGATAAACAAATTCCTCTAGAGGTTGTATTTGGAGCGACATCTGGAAATGAGACTGCAATAAGTAATGTTGCAACAAATCGCGAAGATTGTATTGCAGTAATTGAAGCAACAGGTGATGTTGGAAGCCCTAGTTATACTGCCTCAAACAATGAATATAATGTTGTTATATGGGGTAAAAAGAAGCATTTAGACATTTATAGAACTACTGGTAATGTAAATTCTACCGTTGATTATGTCACTTCAAGTTGTGCCCCGGATGTTGCTGGTTGTATTGCAAGAACCGATAGACTTGCAGACCCTTGGTGGTCTCCAGCAGGATTCAGAAGAGGTCAAATATTAGATGTTATTAGTCTGGTTGCAAATCCAGATGAAGCGCAAATGGACTCAATGTATGATTTGGGGATAAACCCAATCGCTACATTCCCAGGAGAAGGAACAGTTCTCTTCGGAGATAAGACACTTGCTCCCGCATCAAGTACATTGAGTAGAATTAATGTTTCACGACTGTTTATCTTCCTTAAGAAGACAATCGGTGCAGCCGCAAGAGCAAAGTTATTTGAATTCAATGATGCAGAGACTAGAACATCATTCGTAAATGCAGTAACTCCTGTATTAAATAGAATACAATCCCGTAGAGGACTTTATGGGTACAAAGTTGTGTGTGATGACTCAAACAATCCAGGATCTATAGTTGATTCCAATCAATTTGTTGCTGATGTATACATCAAGCCTGCAAAGTCGATTAACTATATCAGACTAACTTTCACAAACAAAAATACAGATGATAATCTAGAATAAAAATGATATTTACTACTAAGGAGAAAATTTCAAATGGCAAATAATCAAAGTAACGGTCCCATGTCAATTAGCACCTTTAAGGCTGCATTTGATGGTGGTACAAGACCCAATAGATTTAAAATTAATGTTCCTGGTGTAGAGAATCATATATTAGTAAAGGCTGGGTCAGTACCAGCAGAAACAATCGGAATAATGCAAATACCGTTCCGTGGTCGTGTTGCTAAACTTCCTGGTGACCGTGCATATGCAGAATGGACATTTACTGTTTTGGACGATACTACTGATAATGTACGAAAAACAATGGTCGATTGGCACAGAAAATTTAATGACCATAAAACAAATGTTGTTGGTAAAGATATTCTTGGTGGTAGTAGTGAGGAATATAAATCTATATCAGTTATGCAACTTGATATGCAAGGGGAAGAACACACAGGTGTGACTCTTCATCAATGTTGGCCCGTAGAGGTCAGTGCCATAGACTTGAGTTATGAAACCGCAGATTCTCTTGTAGAATTTTCTGTAACAATCGCATATGATTGGTTGGAAAGTGCAACAGAGGGTGGTTCTGGTCAAGCCGGTGGTTGATGAATTGGTTTTTTTGTTATACATATAACGACTAATAACCAATAAAGGAAATTATATTATGCCCGTAAATCTCTTCGGTTTGACGATAGGGAAAAAGAACCCAGTAGAACCACAAGGATCAGACAAAGAACAATCGTTCGTAGCACCAGACAGTTATGATGGTACTTACACACTTGAAACTGGCGGAGTCTTCGGGACACTCGTAGACTTCTCTGGTTCTATTCGTGATGAAAATGCACTAATTCAAAAATATAGATCACTTGCAATGTTTCCAGAAGTGGACCAAGCAATTGAAGACATTGTGAACGAATCCATAGTTATGGATGAAGACCAAAAGCCTGTTAAATTAAATTTAGAACATGTTGAATTGTCTGATAATATAAAAAAGAAGATGCATGATGAATATGACGGCATTTTAAGATTATTAAAGTTTCATAACAAGGGTGTTGATTTATATCGTAGGTGGTATATCGACAGTAAATTGTACTTTCATATTATTATCGACACGGACAATCCACGAAAAGGTATAAAAGAACTTCGTGCAATTGACCCTGTAAAGATTAAAAAGATTAGAAAAGTTCAAAAAGAACAAAAACATGTCGGCCATGAAAGAGTTCCCTTTATCAAGAAAGTAGAAGAATTTTATGTTTATACCGATACAGATAAAAGTTCTGCATATTCTACACCCACACAGGGCATCAAAATTACAACAGATTCTATATGTTATGCACATTCTGGTGTTATAGACTTATCTTCTAAACGAGTTGTAGGATATCTCCAAAAAGCAATTAGACCTGTCAATATGTTACGCCAAATTGAAGATGCAGTAGTAGTTTATAGAATTGCAAGAGCACCAGAACGAAGAATATTCTATATTGATGTCGGTAACCTTCCAAAGAATAAAGCAGAACAATATCTTCGTGATATTATGCAACGATATCGAAATAAATTAACCTATGATGCAAATACAGGTGAAATAACAGACGGAAGAAACCACTTCCATATGTTAGAAGATTATTGGCTACCAAGGAGAGAAGGTGGACGAGGAACAGAAATTACTACTCTTGATGGTGGACAAAATCTCGGTGAAATGGAAGATGTTGAATATCTACTCAAGAAAGTTTATCATTCTTTGAATGTTCCAATCTCACGAATGGAAGCAGAAAATGGTTTCAATATGGGTCGTTCTGCTGAAATTACTAGAGATGAAGTAAAGTTCTATAAGTTTATTGAAAAACTTCGATTACGATTTGCTGAAATGTTTATGCAATTAATGAGAATTCAACTGATACTTAAGGGCGTAATGTCCGAAGATGATTGGGATCAAATTGAACCAGATATTAGGTTTATATTTAATCAAGATTCATATTTTGGTGAACTTAAACAAACTGAAATTATGAAAGATAGACTTGATATTTTGGCTCAAATGGACGAATATGTTGGTAAATATTATTCCGAAGAATGGATAAGAAAAAATGTTCTTCATCAGTCTGAAGAAGAAATTCTATATATTGATGAACAAATCAAAAAAGAAGCAGAATCACCAGGTGGTGAAGAAGAAATGGGTATGGAAGAAGAACCCCAGCAGTAAAGGAGACTTTAAATGTCTGATAATGATAATATGGATACAATGATATCATCATTGATAACGAAAAATAGAGATGAATTCAACAATGCCTTTTCTTCAGAAATGGGTGAAAGAATTGGGGAAATTGTCGCAAATAAGAAATTAGAAATTTCTAACGATGTACTTTCAGATGAACAAGAAGTTGACGAAAAAGAAGATCAGGAAGTTCAAGATTAATAAATAAAAATAAAGGAAGAACTTACAATGGATACTATTATTTCATCACTACAAGAGGCTGTTTCCGAACAAAATGGCGTTTTATTTGAGTCCAAAGATGGAACAAATATACATATTACACAAGAAGATGCGTGTAGTCTTATTTCAGTTCACGATACTTTGACCGAGGAAAATCAAACCAAAATGAGGTCATTGTTGGAAGAATCTGAAAAGGATTATACAAAGGTATTGGACTTTTGTAATCAACAATTCAACGAATAATAAGGTAGGAAACATGAATACAGCAAACATCATTGAAAATTTACTAAACGGTAACATCGCTGCCGCTAAAGCAGAAACAGAAGATATTTTGATGGCAAAGATAAACGACACCATCGAACAAATTACCGATGATGTTACTGATTCTATCTATGGACTTTCTGAAAAGAAGAAAAAGTCCGAAGAAGAAGAAGAAGATGAATATGCAGATGTAACCGACAAAGAAGATGACGGTGAGGGTTTAGACCCTGTTGATGCAGAAGATGATGATGTAGATAATGATGGTGACGAAGACGAATCTGATGATTATTTAAAGAATCGAAGAAAAGTTCGTAAGACTGCTGCCGCAAAAACTATATCTCCAGACGAAGTAGATGAAGGTAAGCAAGGTGATGGTAGAATCGAATTTATATACGGAATGAAGACTAGTCGATACGAAAAACTTTCGGATGCACAAAAAGCGGCAGTAAAGCAACGATGGCATAACGAAAAAGCAGCGGAAGAAGAACTTAGGAGCCGTAAAAAATGAAATTGATTACAGAAATGACAGAAGATGTTACCTATCTTGTTGAAGAAGATAAGGAAACTGGTAAGAAAAGTCATTATATTCAAGGCGTTTTTATGCAAGCAGAGCAAAAGAATCGCAATGGTAGGATTTATCCTCTTGGAATTATGACAAATGAGGTTACACGATACAATAAAGATTTAGTATCTCGTAATCGTGCAATGGGTGAATTAAACCATCCTCAAGGTCCTACTGTAAATCTTGACCGTGTTTCACATATGATTAAAGATCTTAATGTTCAAGGAAACGATGTAGTTGGTAAAGCCAAACTTCTTGATACTCCTATGGGAAATATTGCAAAAAATTTAGTAGGTGAAGGAGCACAACTTGGTGTATCTTCCCGTGGTATGGGTTCATTAGAAGAAAAAGACGGTACTAACTATGTAAAAGATGATTTTATGCTCTCTGCAATAGATATTGTTGCAGATCCCTCCGCACCTGGCGCATTTGTAAATGGTATTATGGAAGGTAAAGAATGGATTTGGGAAAATGGTATCATTAAAGAACAAGTAATTAATGAATATTGCAAACTTATAAACAAAGCATCTGCAAGAGAATTAGAAGAAAAAGCAGTTTATGCATTTAAAGACTTTATGTCAAAACTTTGATGGAGAAAATTAATGTCAAATAGTAGTAAATCCTTATTAATGTATTCCAGAGAAATGCTCATGTCTGGTATTGTTGACGAATATACAACGGAGAATTTGGAACAACAAGTAAAGGATACTGCTAAAAAGGTAGAAAAGAAAGCGGCAGAAGTAGTTGGTCCCAAGACTGTGGAAGCAATTAAAGGTACTGCTAAAGAAACTGCAAAAGCAGCGGGACAATCAGTCAAGGATGCAATTGTTGCTAAAGCCAAAGAAAAGTCTGGGGAAGCAGTAATAAGTGCAGGAAAGTGGGCGCTATCAAAATTGTTGCCCAATAAGAAAAAATAAAGGTTAAAAGTTTTAAATGTATAAATACATAAAAGGCTACTATTTAATAACAAGGAGTTAAACCAATCATGTCAGAATATTATACACAACTACAAGAGGCAGGAAAGAAGTCTGAGACTCCTACTCTGGATACTAAAAGTGAAGAAGACCCGAAACTCTACCAAGATGCAGAGGGTGGTCATGCAAAGATTGACACCGATAAAGGTACTGAAGGTAAAGAAGGAAAGAACAAGTCTTCTATCGCAGGTAAATCAAAAGGTCCTCAAGAAGTAGGAAGTCTTGATGCTCCTGGTTCACCTCAAGAACGACTAGAACAACATCTAGACGCACTGTTTGATGGTGAAGAACTTTCGGAATCATTTCAAAATAAGGCTGCTACTATCTTTGAAGCGGCAATCAACGAACGAGTTGATGAAATTGAAACCGAATTAGTTGAAGCATATCAAAAAGTTCTTGAAGAAAGTATTGAAGAAACAACTAAAGACCTAATAGAAAAATTAGATGACTACTTAGGTTATGTTGTAGAACAATGGATGGAAGAAAATGCACTTTCTGTAGAGAATGGTATTCGTACAGATGTTGCAGAAAACTTCATTCTTGGTCTGAAGGAATTGTTTGAAAATTCATACATTGATGTTCCTGATGAAAAATATGATATTCTAGGAGAAGTTGCTGAAGCCAATGATGAGTTAGAAAATGCACTTGATGCAGTTCTTGAAGAAAACATTGTACTTCGTAAAGAAATCGGAGCCCATAGATGTGGTGAGATTTTTGCAGAAGAAACTCAAGGAATGACAGATTTGGAAATAGACCGACTTGCTTCTTTATCAGAAAATATTGATTTTGAAACAGAAGAACAATTCAGAGAAAAGGTCAGTATTCTTAGAGAAAGTTATCTCACAGAAGATACTCCTCATTTTGCAGACGAGGAAGAAACAACAGATAAAGAAATTCTGACAGAAGGTCCGATGAATGTTTATATGAATGCGATTCATCGACATAGTAAAGTAGATAAAGTAAAATAATAGAAATATAAGAAATTATATATACGGGTAGGAAAATAAAGTTAATTTAAGGAGATTCTATAATGGAATTTAATCAAAATGATAGTACAGCAGACTTACTTGCTGAAAAATGGGAGCCGGTATTACAACACCCGGATTTAAATCCCATTGACGATAATTATAAATCAAAAGTAACTGCCGTTCTTTTGGAAAACCAAGAAAAAGCATTACAAGAACAACATTTAACAGAAATTACCAACCAAATGGGTGGTGGTTTTAGTGTTTCACAAGCCGCATCAAGTGCAGGTAACCTCGCTGGTTATGACCCAATCTTGATTAGTCTTGTGCGTCGTTCAATGCCTAACCTAATGGCGTATGACTTAATTGGTGTTCAACCAATGTCTGCACCAACTGGTCTTATCTTTGCAATGCGTTCCAGATATGATAGTCAAACTGGAACGGAAGCATTGTATCAAGAAGCATATGCTAAATTCGCTGGTGAAGGAACTGGTGGTGGTGGTACTTCAGAAGGTGCTCCATTCAGTTCAACTGGTGGTATTAACCCAACAGGTTCACCAGTACTTGCCGGTTTCCGTGCAATGATGACTGCAACTGCTGAAGGTTTGGGTGATGGAACATTCAAAGAAATGGCATTCAGTATCGAACGAGTCGCTGTGGAAGCAAAGACCCGTGCATTGAAAGCAGAATACACCACTGAACTCGCTCAAGACTTGAAAGCAGTTCACGGACTTGATGCAGAATCAGAACTTGCTAATATTCTTAGTAACGAAATTCTTGCAGAAATTAACCGTGAAGTAGTTCGTACCATTTACACTAGTGCTAAATCAGGTTGTCAACAAAATGACCTGAGTGGTGGTGCTGGAGGTTACGACCTTGCTGTTGACTCTGACGGTCGATGGAGTGCAGAACGATTCCGTGGTTTGATGTTCCAACTAGAACGAGAAGCAAACACAATCGCGAAGCAAACACGAAGAGGAAAAGGTAACTTTGTCCTTTGTTCTTCAGATGTTGCTTCAGCCCTTGCAATGGGTGGTTGGTTACAACTCTCACCTGCACTTAATACATCATTAGATGTTGATGATACTGGTAATACATTTGTCGGTACACTCAACGGTAAGATGAAGGTTTATATTGACCCATACAGCATCTCTGATGATGTCGCGTCTGATGTAAACTTTGCATGTGTCGGTTATAGAGGTAGCAACCCGTATGATGCTGGTATGTTCTACTGTCCATATGTTCCACTACAAATGGTTCGTGCGGTTGGTGAAAATACTTTCCAACCAAAAATCGGGTTTAAAACTCGGTATGGTATGGTTGCAAACCCATTCGCGAAGGATACTTCAACACCAACGAACCCAGTTCTTGGTCAAGCAGACAATGTCTACTACAGACTGTTTGCGATTAGTAACCTACACGGTAACACGGGTATTTAATACTAACAATTACCATTGAATGAAAGGGAGTCCTTAATGGACTCCCTTTTTTCTTTATACATATATCAATAGGAGAGTTTTATGGCAATTTATGGATATACTGGAGGGTATACTGGAGAAGGTATTCCAGACATTACCAGGGTTACCAATCCACGACAACCAAACAATAATAACTATCTGGCAAATAACTATTTTAAGTTGGAGATTACAAGACTTCCAACCGTAACATATTTTTGTCAGGGTGTCGGATTGCCTGCTCTTACTTTAACCCCTGTTGAGCAACCAACTTCAGGTGGATTATTTCCAAAATGGATAGGTGGTAAATATTCCTTTGAAGATTTGACTGTGAATTTCCTAGTAGATGAAAATATGAAGAATTGGTTAGAAGTTTTTGAATGGATGAAAAGTATTGGAATTATGGAAAATACCGACCCCACAATTAGTGGTACTCAAACAGCCGATTTCTTTTCTGATATCCTTCTAGTTGTTACAAATAGTTCATATCAGCCCAATCTTCACATAAGATTTAAAAATGCATTCCCCATTTCTTTGGCTGGATTTGAGTTCAGTTCTATTGCAACAGACACAGAACCAATTGTATCTAGTGCCACATTTGCATATGATTCTTATGAAATCATATCATTGTAAATCTTGACTTTTGTGTTTTATATGATATAATTGGTCAGGAGATTTATTATGACTATTGATGAAATTAGAAAAATGGCTACTCAAGATATGTCTATGGACAAAACAGAATTAGATAAAGAGTCCATGAGAACGCCACAAATACACAATAAATATTTAATAATATACACAGACGAGAAACTTATACTTGGTAAGATTCAATCTGATTTGTATGTATTAAAGAAAGACAAATGG
>Ga0209756_1001204_pt1 | contig 24259 bp, 19 predicted proteins | sample ETNvirenome_6_85_FD_184071 | JGI IMG/M metagenome (GOLD analysis project Ga0209756, IMG submission 184071) | Marine viral communities from the Pacific Ocean - ETNP_6_85 (SPAdes) (version 3) | ecosystem: Environmental > Aquatic > Marine > Oceanic | place: Pacific Ocean | collected 2013-06-19 | reverse complement strand
GCATTGACAGGTGCCCTCATATTCAAATCCTGAAAAGTCCGCACCCAAGACGGAACATGCCACCTCACAATGACCAACTATTCTTCCAAATTCAAAACCTTCGTTGTATGTAGCGGCAGCTAGCACGCCTCCCCCGGCTGCGAGGATAAGCATGACGAGTACCCTTTTCCAATATTTTTGTACCAGATTTCGTAGTTTACTCAGCATAAGACTTTGTAACCTTTACTTTTTAATTGCTTGTGTGCGAAGTGTTTACCACAATATACCCATAGTTCTTTTCGTAAGAAGTAGAATAAATTTGAAAACTTGTTTTAATATCTTTTTGATTTTGTTGAATATTATCAGTTAAACGTCGCAAGAGTGCGCCATCTTGTTCCAACTCTTTCTCGTTAATAGCATAATAATAACTCTTTTCAGATACATTGTCAAGAGAAAAAAACAATTTTTCTTCACCGTTCTGGAGATCTGTTAATCCAAAAGTGCTTATACTCCGACCTACCTTGCTCTCAAAAGGAGTTTTGTATATAGGTTCATTGTGTTTATAGACATTAATCATATGGACAGTAGATACGAGTAGGTCATTGATATGATCAAAATATGTCATAATTGGAACATCACCTAAAATCTTTTCTATTTCTGTGTTGTCAACAATGTAAAGCCGCTTAAAAAGACCAGATCTGGTATATTCCTGTAAGACGTTTCTAACTAATTGTTCTTGTAATAAGTTAGTTTCTGCCAAAAATTGTAATTCTGGCTTTATGTATAAAATATTAATATTCTTTGAAGACAAGTGTTTAAGTATCTGTAGTGCTGCGCCTGAAACGAATCCCGAGCCACAAACAATAAAAAGAATATCGTTAGTGGTATTGCTAAAAAAGGCTTTAAGAGGAGGGGCGTGCTTCTCATATTCTTCGGGGTGCTTATATCGTTTTAATAGATAACTGCCTTCGTCTTCGTGATCGATGTTTTCACTATCAATCTTAAAAATTTTATACTGGGGATGTTGAGCAAAATTATCTGCTATGGCACAGCCTGCTCTTCCAAGACCGATTATTGTGTCCATTCTATCCTTCTCATCGCGCCATATGATTTTCCTGCACCCACATTGACCCTAAATCTACCAAAAGGAGTTTGAGAGAAAATGTTAATCAAGTCTTCAACCACTGTGCGCTCGCTATCGTCACAATCTATAATAATACTATCATGAAGTGTAAAGGAAATAAAGGACTTTTTCTCCTTTAGTTTGTCTGCAATCTTAAACGCCCTAGACAGTACCAAATCGCTTGTGGTGCTCTGTATTAAATAGTTTAATGCATGGTGTTTGTCCGCTTCAATTTTTCTATTATAAGGTGTCGTTACTTGTTGTCCGTTAAAATATTTTTGCAATATACCATCTCGATCATAGTGTCGATTTGATAAATAATCTTTAGCCTTTGGGTTATATAGCCAAGCAAAAATTCGTTTTTTTGCCTCCTCGCGTGTTCCCATACCGCGATAGATATTATCAATATTCCACTGATGGATATCGTCTTGTGGTTGTTCTTTCCCGCTTAGCCCAAGAAGAACACGAAGTTCTGCTGCATTGTAGTCTAATTCAACAAAATAATCATTCACGGGTTTTAATATATTTCTATAATCGGCATTTAAAGTTAATATTGGGAAGCTTCGTTTATACGTTGTCATCCTTCCAGTCTTCGTACCATAAATATTATATGAAATATATGGTTTAAAATGCTTACTCTTCTTTAGAAAGTTTCGAGTCTTCAGTTGGTGGCTCTCCCTGGCAATTTCTGCATAGTTAATATTCAGCTTTTGCTGCCGAATGTTATATGTAAGTTCTGATAGGTTTCTCATGAAAGCATAGTTCTCTGGCATGTCGTATTTTTTGATAACATGCTCAGTAATTTTGTTCTTAACCTCACAATATTCAAGCAGAAATCGTTGGGGAACGAGATCATAAAAGCAGTGCCTATCGAGAGAGATTTTTGCCGTTGAAAATGACTTGTAAAACGCTCTTAGGCGGGCGTTAATAGCCTCCCAACGATGTCTTAGAAAATCAGGGCAGACCTCATTCAATGAATTACCTCCAACGAATAGAGAGGCAATGAGGGCACGATTGTGGGCTAAAATAGGGCTATAATTCCAAGTTGCACTTACAGCATTGAAGTTAAATTCATCACAATCGTAAATAAGTTTGCCGTCGTGATATATCCCAATACAATGTTTTTTATCGTCTAGTGTTTGAATAAACAACGTTCACCTATTAATAGTTATTTTTGCAAAGATAAAAGTTCGATTGGGTATCTATGGAAATTTATCTTATCTTTAATATAACCTTTTGCGGCGTCGATGTCAATGTTTTTATATAAATCTTTTGCATTTTTTATTGTCTTGCGGACATCGACATCTTTCATAGGGCTTGATAATTCATAGTTTAGCATTTCAACATATAAAGGGATCCAATAGATATCAGCATAGGTGGTTCTCAAATCTTCTTCAGCTATCTGTCGTCTTTCTTGCAATCGCGTTTTTGTAAGGCGACATTTGGTGATATTTGGATTATTTCCGTTACCTCCACGATTAAGTGATTGGGCTCTTGGAATATTGGGCGTTCCTCCCTGCCCCGGCGTCCTCTTTATCGAGTTAACCGATGGCATTCCATTGTTCTTGTAATCATTGGTAGAATTAAAAACATATTGATATGTAACGCCAGTACTCTGATTTGTTATAATTGTTTTTGCAGGATGAAGCACAACATAGTTGTTATACATTTGAACAAGATACGTTCTTATAATATCATAGTCAAACTCAGAGGCTTTATAAAAATAAGTTTCAAAAACGTCATCAATTGACATTAATCCATAATTTGCCATATATGCCTGCATTTGTGGAGAACCGAGATCTGCAATAATCCTATTTGGATTTTCTTTATTTGCCATAAACCCAAATTTTTTAAGGGCATGCATATAAAATTCAAAATTAGGATTGTCAAAAAAAGTAAAACTATTCATAGAATCAGAATCAGCCTGTTCTGTTTGGATGTTTGGAATAATATCTATTGCTAATCCCGATATGTGTGTTGAACATTTCTGTGATAAGATAAAATAAGATCTGCTTAGCCCAACGTGCTTACCATTTGTTTTATGAAAATGTTTTGTGGATTTAATGAACTCATCAAAATTCATGGGGCGGCTGTGTTCCATCCCTCGGGATGCTATTGGCTGTTCCAAATATACATCGACCATATTTGTGAACAAACTTTTAATATGATTACCATATAAATCGTGCATACTTTTCCACCCACTAACTGGCTTAATTTTATTTAGACTGTTCTCGCCAGAATCCTTGAGTAAGTTCATTTTGTATGCTTTATTAAAATAATCTTGAAGATCGCCAAAAGCATCTGCTACAAAATTTAAGGCATATACTCGCTTATTGGTTTCGCTTTGATGTGTGCGAAGAGGTTTTAAATATTTTTCAGAAGGATATATGGCATTTCCATGTGTATCGACTCGACCATAATATAACGAAACAGTGTGATCATAAAAATTAGTATATTGTTGAGAAGGTACAATTTCAGAAAGATAGAGTTTCCTCAACTGAAAGGTGCTTGCTGTGCCTGTACGTCTTGCCAATAATCGTGTATTTTTAGCCATATCTTTATAGTAGATCCAGATCCTCGAACCCGGCGCGAGCCTCTGGGCACTCAAAATCATAATTGTTCAGGTTCCGCCCACCGAACTCTGGATCCGGCATGGCGCATGGATCGTTTTCGTTTGCGAATGCAAGCCATTTTGCTTGAAAAGTGGTGAGCCATTTTCCACTGGCCCCGGAAGAGAAGTCCATCACATGAGTTATCCGAGTTATTACATAGTACCCACCTAATCCAAGTAGTCTTGCATATGGGGTGTCGTCTGCCGTGCCATCGGGTTTCTCGGGGATGGCGAATTTGTCATCGGGTTGTGCCTCCGCGCCATAGGCTTTTGAGTTCTTTCCGCGAGAAAGCGTCTTTGGATTAATATAAAAAACGCCTCCGGGCTTATACATTGTATTGCCTATAGCTGTTAAGTTGCAATTGTATTTTTCTCTAATTATCCCCAGAGGTCCAGCATCAATATTCGCCTCTCTAATATATGGCAAATCTTCTTTTACAAATTGCACTGATTCTACAACAGCGGTGGTTTCGCCAACCGGGTTGATGTGTACCCTGTTGTGTTCCAGATCTGTCTTGGGATCACCCGTCCCTACAAATGCTCCCGTGTCTCTCATTGATATCGCGGTAATTGGAGTATTTGGTCCAGCCTCTCGTGCTCTCTGCTGCTTGATAAGAGGGAGGTTGAAGACCTCTTGAATTTCGTCTCCGGTAGCATATCTTCCAATCAACGGCTTGGGCGTTTTGCCGCCGGTGGCGGCGTGGTCTTTAAACGCTATCGCGTATTGAGCTTTCCCCATAATATTCTCACCCGAAACACTATAATTGTTTAACAGAAGTTGTGGCGTTTTTTCTCCGTCAGCTATCCACGAACACCCGCTTCCTATAGCGCGTGGCAACAAATCAGTTATAAGCTTAATTATAAATTCCCTAAAATATAGGGTTGTCTGCCCTGCTCTGGATATTGCCACATTCATCCACCATTGCCGAAAAAAGTCCCAACTAATCGGGAGGTCTGCGATGTTTATGGTTCGATGCCCTCGGGGACCAGCCAGTACGCCGCCGATATTTGGTTTTGGCATTGTTATATCTCCAGTGATAAATTCTCCTAATACTTTTTTAACAAGCCTTTCCCTCTCGGTAAATCCAGCGCTTGCAGCAGTCGATGCCTCAGTTCGGAATCCGTGATGGGTCACTACTCGGGAACGCGGATCGGGCGAGGGCGTGGCGGAGGGCGTGGGGGGAGGAGGTTTGCGGGGGATAGCACTGTTTTGGCGCTCTGGACCGTGATCATCCCCGATGCCAGCGAAAAAAGTTGGGCAATTTGTATAATCTATGTTTTCCCAATTATATTTTCCACTGGTTGGCGGATCTCCCGCGCCTGCGGCAGTCTTTGCACGATTCTCTATCCTGGCTTGGACCGCTTGGTGCTGACTAATGTAAAGATTTTCTGCTACAATCTCTAGAGCAGCTTCAATAATGTCCCCGAGAAATATAAATTTAACTAGCTTTTTAGGGTCTTCCGCGAGGTACGTGGGCAATCCCTTTTCCCCGGTGGAGACTCCACTGGCCGAGGAAAAACCGGACGGGATTTCCGACAACTCTGATATATCCTGCCCATAAAGCTCCAAAAGCTCTCTTTCTTCCCTCTCGTCTGAGCGCTCATAATCTTTACCGCGACCCCGCTGGTTCCCTGGTCCCACGGTCATTTCTAGGAATCCGCTTGCTGCCAGAGAGGCATAATTGTATACAGGAATCACGTTGTCCTCCAGCGATGGCTGTGCAAACGGTAATGTGCTCATAAGAGCTTCTTGAGTTATTATTGTCCAATAAACGCGGGACACATTTCGTCCAGCCTGTGTCTGACTACGAGTCAGATTGGCTTGCTGTCCATAAGTTGTACCCAATAATAATTGATTTAAAAGTCGTTTCTTTGCACGCACATTGGCATTGGCTATTTGTTGCTGAAGCTCTTGTGTTTTTATTTCTAATTCCGCACGGCAGGATTCACGTCGTTCGTTTTTGGCCAGTTGAGCCGCTGTTAAATTGCTGCCATGCGGCGCACCCGGTGAAGGGGTCGTGGACAGGGCACCCTGGATAGGCTGGATCATGCCGAGTTGCCAGTTTAACTTAGCAAGCTCAGCTTTTTTGATATCTGCATATTTTCTAAGCCCATAATCATGAAAAAGATCTGATTGAGTATTTCTTTGGGAGTACTCAATGGAGGCAATATAACTAATTTCCAGTTCTACCGTACCAACGTCCTCTCCTGCCCCCGTATATTTAATCTCATGTCTCATTAAGTTTAAATCATAATATTTTGTTTGGGATTTTACCATTTTCTCAAAGTCATTGAGATGCCAATCGACTAGCGGCTGACCAGTAAGTGTGCCGTCATCGGAAACTAGAGGCGGTTGCCCCCCAGGTGGGTTACAATATGCCTCGATGACTTTTCTTGCTGCCTCCTTGGCTGACTTATCCCACTTATATCCAACCATGAGTTGAATTCTGGATGGCTCGTATTTGTCAACGCAGCGATCTCCAGCGCCCGTGCTAACTTGTATTAAATCAATCCATCGGACTCCGGTGCCGGTTTCGGGTTCGAAAACCGCCTGCACGATGGGGGGGATGATCTCCTCGGGCGAAACTCCGTGACCATATGCCGCATCGGACACGAACTTGCGCTGGCCCTCGCGTTGTCCGGGTACCCAGGGGGTAAAAAAATTGGATAAATCTCTTGTGTTGAGCGTAACCTTAAAAGCGATATTGCTGTCAATTTCAGCAGGATTACCACCTAATTGTTGCCATTCAATTTTGGTGAAATTAATTCTGGAGTCCCTCTTGTGATCTGGATCCTTCTGTTGCTGCTGATAGGGGAATTCCTCTGGGCGCATTCTAACGTGCTTCCAAGCTGGACTTCCATCGGCATCGTCGTACCGATACATTTTATAAAATGCAAAGTCAGGTTGCAACAGACCTTTCAAGTTAGTAATCATAGTAAGAGCCCCTTGTTCTTCTTCTATAGAAAACATGTCCGCAAGATCGGTTATGCTGCTATAGTCAGAAACTATTGTACTATTTACGGTGAAGGCAGGCGGATCCGCCGTCACTTTGGGGGGGGTGCCCTTGAGAGATCTTTCCGTACCTTTTACTCTCTTAACGGCAAGCAAAGGGGGTCCGACGCGCAATGCTGGTCCGTCCTGTTGATCACGACTTGCGCCTCTAATAATGTGTAAACAATTGGCGGCGAGAAAGCATTGTGCTAATTGTTCTTCTGTTGCTTGTTCTGACATATAAATATACTACAATATTAAGAAGATCGCAATACTTGCGATATCGGCAGAGGAATTAAAACTTGATCTCCGAGCTTAAGATGTCCTTCAGTGGGTTTGTTATTAAACTTAGCGATTACCCACCATAAACTAGCATCATTATAGTAGGTCACTGCTAATTTATAATATTTATCGCCAGTTGTCCAAATATGGCGAACAGAGCGAATAGTAGTAGGGTCAATATTTGGAGTGAATTTCGGAGTTGTAAGCTGCCTTATAAAACCTATCTTTTTACGATAAAATATATCACTATATTGTCCAGAAGCGTTTATAAAAGTAGTTCTTCCCGGTAAGCGAGGTTTATATGGCATAGTTTAAATATCCTTGTCTTTAATAATTAGACATCATTGCTATTATTACAAAAATTATATTATAACTATCGCCCAATATCTAAAGGTCGGTTCGAGGGGGATCTTTCACCTACATTGTCAGATTCGTCTGAATCATCATTTGGGCCCGATGGGGCTACGATGTTTGACTGGCAATATTTAGCCGCATCGATTGGTCCAGTTCCATGAGGCCAGTCTCTATTATTGTTTAAGCTCCAACCTTTAGACACAGTAGAGCCTCCTCGGGATTTGCCCCCAAAGCCAAGGGGGCTTGCGGGCTCGTCTGTTACGGAGCTTCCTAATATCGCATGCATTTCAATTTGCACGTTGATGGATCTTGGATATACTTTTCCCTTCTGTCCATGGAAAACGTATTCTTGTTCAGAGATATAAGACGACCATGAATCTTGAGCTTTCCATCGATCATCTTGAGCCCATCCCCGCCAGATGGGGTTGGACAACGGGAAATTAGTGACTTCTGTGTCATCGTGTGTAAAAAAGCCCGCTTCAAAATCCGCCTCAAAATTAAATTTAGTTAAATATACATCTGTATCCTGTATTAAATTCCCAAAATTTACAGACAGCACATCTGGATTAACCCCAAATAGGTTTGGTATCTCTACTTGTCCTGCTCCGGTTCCTACGACCCTGGTACTCTCTTCAAGATAATTAAGATACGTTTTTTTTATTAACTTCGCACAATAAGCCAAATTATGTTTTGATTCAGCAACATTCCGCGCACCTAGTGTAAAAGACATATTTATTTTTCTTTCTGTGCCCCCATATGACCAATTAGGGTTAAGTGCGCCCGGATCCCTTGTAAGATCCCATTTTGCTGCATAGGTTTCAGAATAGTCTTTAAGAAAGATATACTTTGCCTCAGCGATAGAATCGGCGGGGGTGCCCGTTGTTATTATTAATGGAGCATAAGAACGTTTCCCTATTGATTTGATGGGGCTATATTGATATGTCATTGTCCAGACCCTCCATAATTAGGATAGCTGTCTGGGAGATTCTGTGCTGCCGAAGCGATTGCACGAATTAATACTTCAGCCTCTATAGAAAATTTAATTATTGTCGGATACATTTCTGGGCTGCTTGAAGTGCGTTTGCTCGTAATAAGTCCATTTTCTAAATCTGGTTTGTATACTAAAGTTGTTATAAACGCATCTACCCCTTCGCCATAAATATCTTGTATGAAATTCATTCCTTTAATATTTATTCTCGAACCGTTGATCGAGGGGGTATTTCTGGCATCGAGTGCTGAATACATCATACATATTAAAAGATTTATACTTTGAGCATTGTATCTTGCTTCTTCTATTGAGGCACTGGCCACAGCAAAGGTAAATGAAATTTTTCTTGTGCTATTTTGTGTCATATCAACGGTTGGTTCGGCAGATCCCCATCCATATTTTTTGCTTAAAGCTGCATCATGAGAATCCGTAAAACTAAGGATAGCTGCGGGGAATTTTACAACATGCCCAGTGCCTATATGTGTAAATGATAGAATAGCGCCGAGTTTTTTTGCCATGGCAGGGTTGCCAACACCGTTCAAAGAGTCAGTATAAATTTCTCTTATTTCTGGTCCTTCTGGGGGTGGGCGAGTATCTGCCATTTTAGCTTGCCCCGCTTCTTACTACATTAATGGGAGGCGCTCCGTTATAATCGTCAACAACCCGACGAGCAGTTTTGTCGTCCAGAACCACCTGTCTTTTAGCCGTGGCGATGGCGACAGCATTAGCGCCATTTGCATAAGTTGCGTTCAAGCTGGTAAATCCAGCTTTAAGTTCTGCAAGCAATGGGGCGAAAGCATCTTGTGCTGTGCCGCTTTTTCTTGCAGGCGGGATCATTGTTTCACCGGGAGATACTGTAGCCATTAGTGGCGAACTTGGTGAGACACCTTGAGGGGCTACTGCCATGCCGCCATCGTGGAACAGTGATGCACCAACACCAGCGCTGCCTCCAAGAGCAGCCCCAATCGCCGCACCTGGAGGTCCACCTATCATAAAGCCTGCGATGCCTCCTGCGAGGGCACCCCATCCACCGACTTTAGCGGATTCCCCCACTGACTGGGAATCCTTCTCTAGCGAACTATACGCCATATAGCCAGCACCCAGTGCTCCTGCGCCCAAGCCCAAGCCCAGCGCAAGGCGTCCAGCGCCGGACAGACCGCCGCCGAGAAGACCAGGAAGTCTGCTCATGTTACCTGCTATGTTATTTGCGAATCTTGCAAGCATACTGCTGCTGCCTGTCAACCACCTGTTCACGCCACCTGAGAAGCGTGATAGGAACGAGAGGTTGTTCTCTACAATACCCTCAGCCATATCGCTTGCTGTGTCTGAAAGGCTTTCTGTGAGGCTTTCTGTGAGCGTATCCATCGGACCTTCCACAGCATCTGCAACACTCTCGGGCATCTCAGATAGTCCAAAAGCGTCTAGAAGTCCCTCGTCGTCTGCCATTACCACGCGCAAAGCCGAAGAAGCAGAGCCTGGACCACAGGCTTCTCCGCACTTTTCGGCTCCCTTCCCCGTAATGAGTTCTTTTGCCAACCCCTTTACGCCGCCTGCCTTCCCTGCTGCTGCAAGTCGTGCTGCGGTTTCGCGGGCACCCTTAGCTTTCGACCACGCCCCTCTTACACCGACTGTGAGGAAGCCCATAGCAGCGGCACCTTTGATAACTTTGCCAAAGTACGGCAACGATAAGGTTTTGTTAATGAGATTAATTAATCCTTTGAGCGCTCCGATAACAGGCTGAAAAGTCTCGCCCATCTCTGCAACTAAAATCTTCAGATCTGCCATAACATCCCTGCTTCTACCCATTAACTCTTCATATTCCTTTGCGCTCATGTTGTTTCTTTGTAGCGCCTGTTCAAGTTCGCTTGCTTCTTTTTTCTGGAGTACCATGCGCTGTGTTTGTTCAACAGTTAGTCCCATGGCATTTGCAATTGCCTTTCGCTGGTAATAATCCATGTTTTCCCAGCCCCCTGTCGCATCGTTAATAGCATCGGCAAACAAAGTCATTCTTTCAGCAGGATCTGTCGTCTCAAGAATAGACATCGTATCAATAAATTGTCCTCGGAGGACAGCATTGAGATTTCCAGCAGCCTTGGCAGCGGCATCAAATGTGTCAAACTTCTCTGCCATGCTGACAATTGCCTCCATCCCCATGCCCGTTCTTCGAGAAGCTTCATAGAGGTTGTCAAGGACTTGTGCAGTGGCGGCTCCGTGTACGGCAATTTGTGGCAATACTGCTGCTGTCTCTTTCATGACCTTGTTTAGATCATCGCCAAAAGCACTAGCGGTTGCCATAATAGAGTCAGAGAGAGCTTGAGCCTGCCCATGAGTTATTCCCATAACCCTTGTGCCTGTTTCTAAAATTTTAACTGCATCTGATGTGGCGACACCAAATTTTGCCATTTGAGCAACATTCTCGCCTAGTGCTATTTGTGTGTCTTGGCTGACAAACAGAAAGTCGGTAAACTCTCCATGAAGCGCTGCGATAGCAGCGCTAGATTCGTCTGCTGTTATTCCCAATCCTCGGTTGTCTTTTTCTATTTGTTTGATGGCGGCAGAATATGTGTTGCCTGTACCGGTTGCGGCAGCAAAGGATGCTTGTGCCGAATCCATCTGCTTTGTTATCAGAGCGGTGCTTTCAAACATCTTTCTGGTAATAGAAATACCAATGTTGAATGCATCCAAAGTCTCTTTCGCGGACTTTGTTACTTGTCCAAGTGCCTTGTCAAAAGATTCAGTAGTCTTGATCGCGTTACCAAACGATTCTATAAATGTTGCGTTTGTGGCTTTGCGAACTCCTGTCAGCCTTGTAATAAATAATTCGGTCTGATAGTCAAGCCCTTGGAGCGCGACTTTGGCATCGCCTGAGCCCCTTGTAATTGCCTGATATTGTTTTGCTAGACCATCAAGGTGTGCTGTTAAAGTCTCTGTGTTGCTGGATGCGGCGGCGAGGTGGGTATCAAAGTCCTCCAGGTAGGCGACAAAGGCTTCCATTTCTGGAACGTCTTTTATTTGCTCAAGGAGTTTTACGGCTTGATGAGCTAACTCTGGGACACCCTTGCCCTTTGGATCTTTTGGATCAGCCATATTTTAATCGCCTCCTATTTAAATGGCCAAACGATTCCGGTTTCACTTTCGAAGCTTCGTATAGCTCTATCTAGTGCAACTTTATTATTAGTTACTTGGGGATTGTTTAGCCCATGTTTGTTTACTGCTTCAAGGTACCTTTTTTCTGAGCCAAGCGCTCTTGAAAAAGAATCAACTTGGCTTCTGCTGCCAACGACATCTACTGGCATGGAAGTTCCGCCGAACATTGCGCCCATTATTCCTTTTATATTGGCACCAAACATTGAAAGCCAACTTTCGTTAATAGAGTCGCCAATGGTTAAGTCAATCTTAATTGGAATTAAATCATTTGTATCATTCATAGGGATCCTTCCTTACACTACTGTCTTTTTTAATTAGTTCCATAAAAAAAGAAAATTGGGCGTTAACCCAATTTTCTCTATTTGTGTTACATTAGCGACGATTTTTCGCTTTATTCGCTTGTTTTTTATGTGCTTCGTTTTGATCCTCAAAGTGTTGTGAGAGTCTATTAACGAACCATCTTCTTAAGCCAATGGGGAGATTGTATGCTTCAATAAAGCTCCATCCACCATGAAATTTTAAATAGAAGAACTGCTCATATACGTTCTCCATATATTTATCACTTAGGCCAAAAAAAGTCCGCTGTAAGCGGAACCTCCATTTCCGACTCATATCCACAGTGCACACAGGAAAAAAGCTGTGACATGTCTATATTGGGAGTCGAGCCCTGGACGCATGCGCGTAAAAATCGTGAATCTAATGCTGGCATATTGTCGATAAATGTACCGATTTCGGATCCAGACGTAACGCCACTAACAGATACAACAACCCTCTTAAGAAGATCGGTGGAAACGGAATCGGGTAAATTAAGTTTTGCTTTTCTAGATGCCGCCTCGGTAAGATACTTTTCATCATGCCCGTTTAATAGTCGATATACAACTTCGTATTGTGTTTTTGGCAACGTGACCGTGAATAAGCCGTCTGCGGTCGCCTTAATTTCTTCAACCTCGCCAGAAAGGGCTTTGCCCAAATGTGCCTCAAAATCTGTAAGATTAAAGTCGCAAGTAGAAGCGGTACTACAATTTGGACAAGTTATGCTTGTTTCGTAGCTCTCGCCATAACCAGAAATTCTCGCGGCGAGAATGACCGCGTTTTTATCTCCAAGTAGAAGATCGTCAATTTTTATCTGATTGTCAACAACGAGATTTTGTAACATTCTATCAATTGCTAAGCCCTTTCTTAAAAGCGCTTTTGATGTTAGAATATCTTCATCTCTTGCAGTCATGTACCTAATTTCTATAGTTTCCTGATTATGAAGAGGATGATCGGAGGGATATAATTTTCCCTCTGATGGAAGTTCTACAAATTCTGTGGGGGATACGTAAGAAAGAGTAGCTGGTGCCGATGCTGCGGTGGCTTGCACGGCTGCGGTGGCATCTTCAGCGGCATCAGGTTGGGGAGGAAGCCCCAGCCGCTCAGGGTTATTTCGTGACATTTACACCTCTATGTTTGTTATGTCTTTATACATTATAATACATATAACGTATTTTTAAAGTATTTTAATAAATTTATTTTACTTTGACAGGGTTTAACGTGCTTTCCCTACGACGGCACTGGTTTTGGCTGGCTCATTCCAGTATACTTCGCCCAATCAAAACGAAGCGTGACCGAAATTTCTACCATTTCATCTGAATCATATGAGTGAGCGCCAAAATTTACTTCTGTGATAAATGGGTTTATAAGCTCCCATTCCCCTTGAATGCCCGCCCCGCTGGGCGATTTGCCATCTGCATCGGCTGATCCCATTTCTCTAATTTTGACAGAGGAAAGCGCATTGGTGGCAGATGCCTTTGTAATAGTCGTTTTAGTAACACTGTCCAGGGTGCCTGCGGTCGGATCTTGGATGCCTATGGAGGCAAGATAGCCATAAAGTTTGTCTGCTGCACCAGGAGTAACGGCGTCAACCAAAGTTAACGTAACAGTGTTCCACGTTAGCCTACCTGGATAATAAAACGTGTGATTGAAGAACTGGTGTGATTGTTCTCCAATAGTATAGCTTGGACGATCTATTCCTTTAGCAGAAAAATTAAGTTGCATATCGTCTAAGTCGAAGTCAACCAAAAATCTAAATTGTCTTTTCGGCTCAAAAGACCTATCTCCCCAAAAACTTCCCATTTATCTGTTTCTCCTGTTCATGTAATATATAGTTTCTTTAGTATTAATCATCGAAAGAAGCTCCTGTATTTGTTATAACAAAGTCGAGTGCGATAAATTCAATTGCGCGGGCGGGCTTTAAGAAGATCTTGGCATACAAAACGTTTCTGTCAATTAGTTCAGGAGTTGTTGTGCTGCTATCAAGGACAACCTTGAAATCTGTAAGTCCCAATCTTGACTGGACGCTTCGCAGGAAAGGATTAGCTTTGTTTAGGAATCTATCCCAAGTTGCTTGCACATTTTGGTCAAACAGAAGCGTTGCCGCCATTCTTGAAATTTCTTTCTTAACATAAATCATTAAGCGGCGTACATTGACTCTATCAAGCGCCGAAGGGGTTACTTGCAATGTCTTTTGACCAAAGATTACAATACCCTCTGCCGGGAATGTGGCAATTGGATTAATATTCGCCTCGTAAAGATCGTCACGATCCTTAGAAGTTAATCTTTGTCGAGTTTGAAGTACTGGCAGCCCTGCGGATCCTTCGGTTAAGCCACCGCGAGTAAAGCCTGCGGGTGCAAACCAAAGTTCGCTGTTCTTTTGTGCGCTTGAGAACGTTCCCAAGGCGACAATAGAGGGGGGAGCCCAAAGAAGACTGTTACTATAGTTATCAAGAATCTGAACCCATGGATAATATGCACATCCATAACTTGAATTAATTTTTCTATTCTTTAGATTCGTGACCGCAGTTGAGACGCTTCCGATTCGGGCACTAATAGATTGTGTATTTTCTGTGTCTGCCTTGTATCCTGAATCGATATCGACAACAGCAAGTGCGTCTCCGCGATTTTCACAAACCTTAATTGCGTGTGCGGTTAGAGGTTCGTACCAAATACCAGGAAGTGACATTAAGTTATATTCTGCAACTTCTGGATCTGCAATCGTATCTATTGCTCTTCTAATTGAGTAATAGGCATAATTGCTGGTATCTGTGGCATCCGTCATTCCAGAGTTCCTAAACGGCTCTTTTTCTGTAATATCGAACCCATCGTATCCTCCGACAATCGGCACCGTAAAACGGTTATAGCCATCATCAAGAATCTGCTGATATGTTCCGCTCACCGCTGTGATGGAATCCCCGCCAATCCGGGAGCCGGAAGCCCAAACAGCCACGCCTCCATCTTGACCTGGACCCACTGAAGAGCTTAGATCATCGAGGCTAAAGAGATAGGAGTATTCATTGCCATCAGCCTTGGTAAACGTAGATACCGAATAAGGTAGCGGTCTTACCACATCTAAATAACTTGCCTCAAATTCATTATTAGATGCCTGTGTGGTATCAATGCCGAAATAGGCGTTCTTTGGATTAGAAATACCGCCATCAGATGCGCTCGCCCTCAGAGGAATTGTTGGGTATTTGGTCAAGCAACTGAATGGGTTCTGGACGCCGCATGATATGAAGTTTGAACCAGAATGTGGGTTGGTGATATTCTTGCCACCTCTGACCCAACTATTACCAGAGCCTGTCACAAGCGCGGCGTCGTCAGGACCGAGATTTGTGGCTTTGGCGCGTGAGGCACTAACAAAGGACCAGTCTGAAAACTTAAGAGGACCATACGAACCAAATGGCAATAACGCGGCATCGGTAACAGCGGTTTCAACATCTTCGTTCATTTCCACACGAACATATATTGATGCATTGGGATAGTCGCCAAAAGTGCGATGTCTTCTTTCAACATCGTCCCATGTAATATATTGATTGCCAATAACTCTAGCAATATATTTAGAAGAGTTGGGGTTTAAGTTAACAGAGCTAAATCTTTCGAGAATAACAGGGGCATTATCGCTATCTGTTGCGTCTCTAATCTCTACACTAAAGGAGCCATAAGGATCATAATCATTAGAAGTAGACTTAATATCTGCAATAGACACTTTAAGGAGCTTACTTTCGCGCTCTCCTGTGTCTATGGTATGGAACTTAAATAGAGCCTTTACACGATTTGTATCTGTTATATCGTAGCTTGCATAGCTTGATTGAAGATCCTGTGAAATAATCCAAGGGGTCTGACCAGCCTGGAATCCGTATTTAAAGTTAGATGAGCCAAGAGTACCACTATCGAGCCCCAGGACCGCTGCAAAAGCCTCGCCAGCAGAAGTTCCAGTAACATACGTGGCGAGATGTCGCTCAAAAGTTCCGCCAAGCCAATAGGTTTTTTGTTGATCCGATCTTGTAATTGTTGTATTGGTTAAAGTCGGATTCGTGTTGAAAACCTTTCGAATATACTTTGCAGAGGAGGGGCTAAAATTAAAGTTAGTTTCATGTACAACAGTGCCACCGGAATTTCTAATAACCGCTCTCCACTCATTTGCAGCGGCACCAGCCGAGTTGGGCTCAATAGACAAGCCATTGTTGCCTCCACCCGAATCAAGAGATCTTATCAGCGCCGCACTTCCTGTTCCTTGTCGTAGATCGTTCTGCTGCAAAGAGAGCGAGCCGGCAGGGACATCGCCCGTGTCAGCATTGTTGCGAAATGTGCCAGAAAGTTCGACACAACCTTCGTTTAGATACCAGACTGCTGCTAGAGCGCCTGTAACGCCTGCCGAGGTGTATTCAGTAGCGCCCGATGTTGGCGCAGAAGCGGAAGGATAAACAAACAGTCCATATGCACCACCATTATTAGCAATGCCTTTGGTGTTTAGAGTGGCATCAGTTTCCCAGCCAGCGCGACCAGCGCCACCGCCTTGTCCTGCGGATACTCTTGAATCTTGTGCTCCCAAGAGGCGCACCATTGTTAGAGCATTGCTGTTTCTCAAATAAGCTTGTGCTGCAAACCCAGCGTAAGTGGGAGCGGTATAGTTACCATCTCGCCAAACATCGCCACCTTCGCCGCCAGCCAAGGGGTTTCCAAAAATCTCAACATATTCAGAAAATGACCCAACTTTGACGGGACGCATTGCTGGACCTTTTTCTGTTCGTCCGATGAGGACTGGACCCATGTCCGCAGCAACCCGAGGTAATTGAGAATTGTCGATCTCATTTATAAAAATACCGGGTGAAATAAATTTGAAAGATTTAACTGGCATTACGAAGTGTCTCCTTACAGCGCTTCAACATAAATTATTAAGAATAGTATATATTCGTATTATCGTAAGTAAATAGTTAAATAAATGGTGAAAGACCCAAATAACTCAAAAACTAATCTTTGTAAAATGGAACATTTCCACTAATATGTACATTCTCTGGGATGTCACCAAAAATTACAGATTCCCTGCCCATCTTAACTTCGACGGCATTCTCTCTTCTAACAATTTTGGGACGTTCATCGTTTTTGTCGCCCCCTATTATATACCCAATTACGTTAAATGTAATTTCTGTTTGGTATCCCCTTGCATCCTCCATTAGTGAGGCGGCATTGTTCGTTAAGGTATAATCAGGTTCAACAAAAACCTCAAACGTATGACCATCCTGACTAATATTAAAATAGTTTATTCCACCGGGTCTAGTTATAAATGATGTGATAATCTCATTTACTTGTTGTTGGTATTCTGTTTGAAGTAGCAGCTTATAATTTATTTCCAAGTAAATGGGAACTGGCATCGTGATAGTTTCATAGACTATCTTTGTATTCGGTTTAGGAAAATTACTTTGCTGTGTTGATACTGGCTCAGATCGGCTCAGCAATATTCTCTTGGCATCGGCATTCGCAAAATTAGCAGTTTTATCTTGCTTAATCACTCTTGCGACAGTCATACGACCACCCTTGTTATCCGATTTGTTTGGTGGCAAAGATGCATAAAATGCCCCTCTTTTAGTTACATCTTTAGCAATAGAAATTCGCTCAAGAGATATCAGGGGATAGATTAGAAATCCATTTACATCTCGTAGATCTTTATTGTGCTTAATCTGATACGCTCTTTCCGCACCTGTCCAAATAAATGGCACCTTTTTCCAGCCCTTGTTGGTACTACAAAAAGGATTAATATTTTCATCAATATGTTTAAAAAGAGCACGATCAATAGTCTCTATAGTAGAGGGCATAAAAGAAATTTCTTGCAAAGGTGCAAGCTCAGTTCTTCTTGGGTTCTTTCTTGGGTCATCAAGTGGCATCGAATAGTCCCTCTCGCGAATATGCACAAGTGGCTATGACTTCAAACTTGTGATCAATTTGTCCAAATAATTGTCTTGCCCATGCAACAGTTGTGATCTCGTAAAAATAATCGCCATACAATACAAAATCACCCTCTCTAACATATAGATCTTGATCGTCAGTTAGTCTTCTTTTGTGGAAATAAATTGTAATCGTATTAGCCTTATCAACTCCAACGTGTTCATCGGCTTTTGTTTCCGTACTTTGGTAATCAACAAGCGCATATACTCTTACCGGTGGGAGAAATGATTTTTCTATAGCTTCGCCATATAGATCGTTATAGTTTGTGGTGGTCTGATCTATTGGATAATATACGACCTGTTGTCCAATAACTCGCTCAATAAGCTCGTCGTTTACTTGTTTTACTAAGTTTCTTTCTTTTTTTCCAAAAAATAATGGAGGAGGAGGATTCTTAGGCTGTGACCATTTATTGTTTGCCATCTATCTCCTTCTACCCAACAAAAATGCCTGCTGGGATAATCTGGTTAACTCGACTAGTAGACTCAACAATGGTCGCGTCAGACTCAACTAGAGATTGATAAGTAAGCTCATCAAGTACTTCTCTTAGCTCCGTTCTTAATTTATCTTGATCTTCTCGGGCTTCTGAGATTAGGGCTGGTCCATTTAGTGTTACCGATTCCCCCGGTATGGGGACGGTGGCAAATTTGGAGCGAATTTGTCCCAATGTTTCTTTTGAAAGAGCGAGTGTAAATCTTCTAATCCATTGTTTTCCAATTGAATTAATATTTGTATATGGAATATTGGCGAATGGTAGCGTATTCATATTGTTAACGCCCTCGGTTCCAATTGTTCTGTCATAGGATTGGGACCATGCATCGTCCTCAACTCTAAAATTAACCCAATAATAAGCTGGGGCTTCAAGAACAGATTGTGGAAATATTCTTAGTTTATTATTTTTAATTTCATAGGAATAATGCGAGTTTCTTGTATATATGGCATCTTCAAACTGCATTGCTTGCGCTTTGTTTTGCCAAACTGGTATTATTTGAAATGTTGAATCATCTGCATATTGCCCATAGTTTGCCAAATTGCCAACAGTATTCAAGCCACCATAATATCCGAAGAATCTCCACATAGCTGATGGTGTTTTATAATATACTTTATCAATAATAACTTTTTTATTTCCGATATTTGCATATGGTACTGGATTTCCTGTTGCAACGTCTTTATTGGCTGCTGAAGCGCTGGAAATTATTTGTTGTAAATCATAATCTTGCTGACTAGCAGTCGCAGCAAAAGAGGCAGAATAAATTGTAGTTGAACCACCGACACCAGCGTGGACCGAGACAGCATCCGAAACTCGTTCTGAATATTGAAGAGTAAACTTTGGGTATTTTAGGGAGATTTGATCGCCCTTGAGACTTGATGAAAGCTCCCCTGATTTGAATTCTCCATCATGGTTAAATGTTCCGGTTGAATTTCCTAAAAGATTTGATAATACATTTTTTGATTGATGCAAATTAACAATATAAGAATATTCTAAACATGCTTCTTCATATGCTGCATAAACACTTCCCGTAGTGAGTTCAATATCAAGAATATCTCCACCGAGTTTTTGATAAGTGTATGCAACCTGATCAACTGCGCCAGATACAAAATCAGCAGAGGCAGTATAGACACCAATTGGACAATGCGTGGCCACTTGAGAAGTGGACGGATCATTTCCGGTATGATTAAGATGTGTCGAACCAGATGCTGGGAGCACAACTGCACTAAAAGAGCTGGCTGGTGAAAGTTTTGGGATTGCCATTAAATATAAGCCTCCTCAACTTAAATAGTTGAACAGTAAAAGAAAACCCTCGCCATTTGCATGACGAGGGAATTCTTTTTTTACGCTATTGTCTATCTTGTTTTATTTAAACAAGGTCAACAACGACTACTAGTCCATACATGTCAGGACGAACCATCTTCTTGCCGTAGCGCGTCATGACTCCCTTGCGGGGCACGAAGTCTTCGGTTCCGAAGATAGTAGGCGTGACTTGTAGTGGGACATATGGAGCATATACATAGCCGCTTTCTAAGAAAGAACCACCCTTGCGTCCGACGAGAACGACGTTACGCGGGAAGTAGGGGTCTACATAGACATCCCATTTCTTGGAAAGTGCGCCAGTCTTGACAGCACCAACAGTACCTCTGTCTGCATCACCAGTGACCTGAGCACGGAATCCGGCAGTGAACTCAAGAACATTAGCAACTTCTGGTCCAACGACGATGAAGTTAGCTCCTCCTCTTAAGGTCTTGCGATGGATCTGTGCAGAGACATCATTGATTGTCTCAACAAGAGTCTCATACCACTCAGAAACAGTACCAGTAAAGTCTGGAGTTGCTGTGGTAGCACCTTGCTCCTGACCTGTGAGCCTGTTTACAAAGCGACCAGCCGCACGCGACCAGTAGTATGTACCAGCGGTTGCGCCTTGGACGAGATCATTAAGAATCTCACGGTCAATCTCTAGAGCAATTTGCTCAGAGAGAATTGAAGTAAGTTCAACCTCTGCATCCAAGTTGTGGTAGGCGTTAAGATCTTGTCCCAACTCCGGTGTCCACTTAGCCTTGAGCTTCTTGGTGATCGCGGTAATACTCACAGAGTCAACCTTGATGTCAATCTCGGGAATGACACCAGAGGTCGAACCAACGGCTGCTGCTGCTTGTTCAGCACCCCAAAGCTGCTTACCGATAACAGAGCCAACAACACCACCTGCACCGAAGTCATCAGTCGCTGCAAAGCGGTAGTCTAGCGTATCATCGTTGACACCATATGAAGCGGACAACGCTGCAATTGTTCGAGTATCAGATGCGACGAAAAGCAAAAGGTGAGTTTTTGCGTCACCGGGCTTCCACACGCCGTGATTGGCACTAGATCCTGACCACTGGGTCAAGCGACGAATATGTTCACCGGCGATGTTGTACGATGCTGAAATACTGATAAGATCATCGGTATTTAACTGATCGAGACTCGATACGGGTACCCTCTGAATAAGCACGTTGGTTGTTCCAGAAGTGAAGTCTGGGTCGTAACGACAGAGTTGCTCTCCGTCGCCGCCGCGCATGGCTTCACCCTGGAGCGATGTAGACGAACCCGGTGCGGTCCTAGCAGTCCACGCGCCGACGCCGGTTCCACCGCCACCGAACGTTCCAGAAGCAACATTTTGGATTGCAATGCCCAATACTGAGCCTGTTGGTGAAGAGTAACCATTATTTAAAGCATAAAAGCTATCTTCTGCGTTCTCGCCGGAAAGCGAAACACCACCAGTAATTGCTGCACCAACCTTGCCGCCACCATACAAAGATTCCGTAGATTCGTATCCTAGACGAGTACCAGTATCACTAGATACGGTGAAGTCAAGGAAGAAAATGAGTCCAGATGGTAAGCTCATTGGTTGTACACTAACGAGATCGTTAGCGACTAGCCCACCGAATACACGGCGGACAATTGGAAATGCGACGGCAGCAAAGCCTTCAACATCGCCAGTAGCCATAGCAGAAGTTTCACGAAGAAGCTCCTTGGCTTGGTTTTCAAGAAGACGAGCCATGCTATTCTTCTTGCGGTCATTATCAATACCCTCTAAAAGTCCAGTGCGCTCCCACTTATTTAAGAGTGCGGTACCTTCCTTTGAAAGATCTCTATCGACAATGCCTTCAGTTAGTTTGTTTAAAACGGACATTATTTATTACCTCCTTTAATGCCTGCTAATGCCTTCATCCGATCAAAATGCGGATTTTGGGCACGAACTTCCCTTCTTCGGGGAAGTGTTGGCGACGGTCTTTCCACTGCTTCACGAAGTGATTGTGGAGATTTACTGTTTCTAGCATCTCCCACTGCGTTTTGAAGAGTTTCATAAATGACCTTCGCCTCTTCAACTGAATCGGCATTTGAAATAGACTCGACAATTCTTTTCTTTTGTCGCTCATTCAAGGAGGTGCTATTTAAAACACGATTAGTATAAAGTAAACGAGCGTTGGAAAGATTAACTTCTTCCAATCGCCCCTTAAGATGTAAAACTGTTTTGTGGAGATTTGACTTCGCTTTGCGAAGAACGTTTAATTGCTCCGTATATGTATTAAGCTCTTTTCTGGCTTTTTCGAGTGCCTCATGTTCTTCGGCAAGTTCATCGTCTTTTAGGGATGCAAGCTGTGCTTTTTGTCCCTCAAGGTTTCTTGCTGTGGGTGTTGCTCGTCCGCCTGGACCTTGATCGGGAGCGCCGACATCTACTTTCAACTCTTCAGCTAGGGCATCAAGTATGGCTGGATCAAGTTCGATTTCTTCGTCAATCTCCCCTTGGTCGGTCCCTTCTTCGATCTCTTCTTCAAGATCTTCTGCGAGTTCTTCGTGAGTTTCTTCAGCAACTGTGGATCCTTCTTCATCCAGTGCGCGTTCTAAAGCTTCAAGATCTAAACGTACCATAATTGGTTCGTCTCCTTCTTCAACGGCATAGGGAACGTCTTTTGAAACAGGGCTTTCCTCCTCGGGCTCTTCCTCGAATTCGTCTTCCTGTTCTAAAAGCGACTCAACTGCCACCTTGACTTCGGATGAATATTTTTCAACAATTGCCGCTTCGGCATTTCTAATTGCTGCTTCTTTTAGTGCTTCAGCATCGACGATGGCTTGTTCAAGCAATGTGGACATGTACATACTCCATTAAAGATATTTAGTCACAAATAAATAGTGTCTCAAAACTGTAAATGCCCGATTTTATGTTTATTCGCTGCATCAGTCGTTTGTCTTTCCAGCACCAACGATATCACAAGCAATGCAGAACAATTTTTCTGTGCCAATATTATCGTCACGGTCGGCGGCTGTCCATGAATCCCCGTCAGTACTGCTCCAAATTCTTCCGCTGTTCCCTACTGCGACGGCCGTTACATGATCCGTAGCTATATCGTTCAGTTGGGTGCTATCAGGGGTTGACGGAGTATCCCAAGTATCTCCCGGTCCTCTAGCAGATGCGGTGAATGCTGTAGTCTTTATTGTGCCACCTGCTCCAGCGGAGATCCATTTATTTACTGAGCCTTTCATATATACGAGTCCAAATAAATTATTAGACGTGCCAAGCTGGGCGGAAATCTCATCCCAGTCATCGTCCACATCCGTCATATCCGCAACGGGGACGATAGAAGTCCACCCGTCACCCGTAGATCCGGCAACTACCCATCGACCAGCCCCATCATATGCCATTGTATACCAATCTTTAGTTCCATCCAAAGCACCCATATCTGTCCAAGAAGCGCCATCATCCACGCTTTTCCATACGTTCGACTGAATTAAAGCCAACCAGTTGCCGGATGTGCCTCCCTCATAACAGACGGCTCGACAATAATCATCAACCGTGTTGTCGAGGTCGAGCATGTTAAAAAGTGCGCCCCCGTTGGTCGATCTTCCAATGTTGCGGAATTCACCTCCGTCCGCTAGCTGTTTGCCGCCTCTAACCCAAGTAGCATTACCAAAGCCAATCTGCCCATTAGAAACATAGTTATTGCCATATGGAACAGAACCTGAAGTCCAGTTGCTAGCGGTTGCGTAATAGGGTAAGCCTGCTCCATCATGTGCCGATGAAGAGTTTATAAAGGCTGTGTTCCCCTTGGGTCCAGACTTAAGCTCAAACCCGACCATCCATCGAGGAACTGGCGGATCGGAGGTGTCTTCGCCATAGGCAATAGAGTTTGTTTGTCCACTACCAATATCTATAATAAAGCCGCCTCGTGCCCCGTTGCCATCCAGCCCAGGACCGTCACCCCATCCGTTAAGACCGTTTGATGCAGTAGTTGTGTAAACATAACCTAGTCTTCCGCCTGCCATCCATCTTCCGGCTACACCAGCGGGAATGGTCGAGGTGCCAATCTTTATAATAGAAGTCTTGGCAACGCCATCAATACTTACAATATCTCCGATATCAACACCATCTATTTTAACTGCATCAGCCATCTAATAATCACTAATTCCTGCATTAATTACATCACATGCGATAGTATACATTTCATCCGAGCCGTAATCTTCTCGCTCTACCCAATCTGCATCGCCCAGACTCGAAGTGGCACTAGCCGACCATACTTTGCCGTTATCAGTACTAAGCACAATAGTGTGATGATCTGTAGCAAGAGAATACCCGTCATATCCGAGATCAGCCACTGTGTTCCATTGAGTTGTTCCGTTAGAAGAAGTCTGTATAAGACCACCCTGGGTGGCTGCGACAAAGGCATTGATCTCTCCTTTTACATAGCAAATAGAATAAATTGTAGGAAATGCCGACGCTTCATTGCTATCAGAAGTAACAGTTGTAGATGTAGCCCAGTTGTCATCGCTATAAAAATATTTCCAATTGTGGGCGAGAACCGATCTGCCACCTCCAGCATTATAAGCGATGCCGGAGGCGCAGCGACCGGACTCATCGTGGCCGGCCTCAGCCCATGAAGCACCATCGTCCGTGCTGATCCATACTTTATATTCCAGGACGGCTACAAAAGTACTAGCCGATACATAGGTAACCCCTGTGGCACGACGATTTTCGTCAAGTCCTATGGTTAAAA
>Ga0209756_1001202_pt1 | contig 24265 bp, 9 predicted proteins | sample ETNvirenome_6_85_FD_184071 | JGI IMG/M metagenome (GOLD analysis project Ga0209756, IMG submission 184071) | Marine viral communities from the Pacific Ocean - ETNP_6_85 (SPAdes) (version 3) | ecosystem: Environmental > Aquatic > Marine > Oceanic | place: Pacific Ocean | collected 2013-06-19 | reverse complement strand
CGTCGGTGTCAATTCCTCCCCATGTACCAGCTGGGGTGCAATCGGTACGTTCTGTTACATCAACCGATGTACCATCAATATATATAACTGGATCATTGCTAGTGCTGCCGGCATCGTATGTAATCACAACGTGGTGCCACGTATTATCTTCAATTACCGAATCCGTAGTATACCAGTCGCCATATTGGGTACTCCACCCCCCGACTATAAAACTAACTCTTCCGCCAGTCCCAATCCAAGACCATATTTGCTTGCGCCCATCGGCCACGGGCCCTTGGTGGCCGAATTGAAATATCCTGGGGTACAAGGCTTCGGCATAGTCTGCCACGGGATATTTGGCATCGTCGGCAATACGCAGTTTTTTGTAAACCCACATGGCAAATGTCATTTTTTTAGTACCGCCGGCGCCGATGAGATCATCCCAGTCGTCTGCGGTGCCAATATTAAAACCTTCTCCACCGGTTTCAGGAAAAACAGCTACCCGATTTTGTCTGTATCCCACTTTTGGCGGGCTGCCCCTGCCAGGAAAGGCTCCTTCGATTCCATCTGATACCGTTGCGTCCCCAATGCTCCCATCGGAATCATCATTTCCCTGGGCGCCCTTCAGCCTCCACCATCCCTGCAAATTACCAGCAGAAGTTGATGTATATTCGTATTGGGTTGTAGGGCCGCCCGGGTAGAGGGCCGGTGCAACCCAAGTGGTCGTTAAATCATACGTTACCTTTTCATTTGCTTCAGAGCTTCCGCCGATAAACCTCTGCCCGCCTTGCTCTCCGTGGAGTGCACTACCAGACAACCTATCGACATTCATCTCATAAAGGCTGACATATCCAGAACTAACAGGTACACTGATGCCCGAGCCCGTGTGCGGAAAGTGCCCGGCTCCCGACACATGTGGAATATTATTATAATAGATATTACCCTCAACAATGAAAAACTCACAACTAGGGTGAGTTCTCATCGTATTGGTAATAATATCTCTTGGTCCGAACTTTTTTAAGGACATTGCGGTACTCTAATAATCTAATCTAACACGTAGCGTTATCTCGTTTGTGGGATCTTTCTTCAAAGGCTCAGAAAGTTTTGCTACGGCTAACAATTCATTATTAGAATTATATAAACCAACAGTTGTAATGTATGAAACAGGAGTGTCTGAAGCCACGCTTTTAACTCTTAGCTTGCTACCTGTCGTATAAGTTGGATTAGCACTGTAATTAAAGTTAGTTGAGGCAGCTCTGCAGAAATAAACCGTAGAGTTAAGCTCCGTGGTGTTGTTAAAGGATAAGTTATAAAGTCTACGCCTAATAGCATCACAAGATGAAGAAATTGGTTGCTCTTTAAATGCGCCAGTCATACTAAACAAGGTGCCGGCTTGATCCTTAAAAAACTGTGTGTTCTCAGGATAGGCAGAAGGAAGCGATGCGCTGGCAAAAACAGAAGCAGTAATAACTGCTACTCCCGCTTGATAAAAAACAGCGCCCACTGCTGATGCGGTGAAAGGAGAGTTGTATAGCAGTCCATATTCACCACCGACAACATTTGGATTTATGCCACTATCATCAGATGCCGATAGGTCTGTTAAAGTGATGCCGTAGCCCGGGCCAGTTGCAAATGGACTAGCCCAAGAGCCAGTTCCCAGCTGAAGGCTGAAGGAGCCTTTCTTAATCTGATCTTTCGTTAATAGTCGCGAGAAGTTGATAAAGCAAACTTCTAACATTTGATTATCGTTATCTGTCAAGTCTAGGTCAGACTCAAAAGTTTCAATATTTCCAGACACGTCGTAGCCAAGGAGGGACTGCGCCATCATGTTATAGATGTTAATCTTCTTTCCGTTTTGCTCGTTTGCGGAGCTACTCAGCCCAGATGAATTGGCATAACCAATAGATATATCAAAAATATGGTTCGCAGAAGAACTCAAATAGGGATAATCATACACGGATTGAAACATACCGTGAGAATAGTTTTTGATATTGGTATCGCCAGTGGGCTTTCTTGTCTCGTAATACGTTCCGGAGACGATAGTACCAGTAAGCGGAATCGCTTCGTGAAGCAATGTCCTTGTTGTGGTTATATCCGTACTGGTATTAAGTGTTTCAAAGTTTTTAACTGCCATTCATATTCTCCAAATTTCTATGATGTTGTGTCTTGCTTAATAAGAGTAATCGGTAACGCCAATGTGGCGCCGCTATTATCAGTCATCAATTCCAATGTAGTGGGAAGTGTTGAGTAAGTACCTGCAAGACTAGTAATCGTTTGCCCAGTTGAGCCAAACTTAGACCAACGCGAATCGGCTGTTTGTCCGGTTGTGGTTGTCAATGCGGGGTCAACTGCAACATTAATTGCGGTCATGCTACCGACAATTCCGGAAGATTTAACATAAGCTGTTGCATCTACGGTGGCGCCTTCCTGTGTATAGACGCCAGCCTTTACCATCGTTGCGGTTGCCGTGCTAAAGTCATCTCTTTCAGAAGGCGAAAGACTCGTAATAGAGGATAAGGTTCCAATAGAGCCCGCCCACGAGCCGTCTGTGTTGTTCGCGAATGTCGCCGTAGCGGCAATTCCAAGCGGGTACGTAATAAAATTGTTATTAAACGTGACGCTTAAAGAAGTGTCGAGCATGTTCGTGCTCACGATGTATGAATCTTGGTTAGTGGAAGTCATTGAAACATCTGCATTGTTAATACAAGACTCAAGAATTATCATGGAACCACCACCTGTTTGACCAGCTAATACATTATACCCGGTTCCAAAGCCAGTGTCAATAGCTGCTTGTGTTTCAGAGTTAACAGAAACATAAATTGTGTTATTCTTCTGCTTAACCGCATCGCCATTAAGTTTTTCATTTTGTAGAAGCTCTGGCATGTACAAGATGTTCAAGTTTGACAACGACAATAAACCTGTATACAAGTTAACTTCAGTAGTCGCTTCAAGAATTGGTGTCTGCAGAATCTCTAAATCGGCATAAGTTGAGCCGGAAGGGTGATTCTTGTTATATAAGGCGTAATTAATCTCATCGTCGCTAAGAGCAAATTTTGATATTTTGAATTTGCCTGCCGCCATGCGGCGCCGTCCTGTTTCTGTCAAAACGGCATCTAAAATAATGTCACCTGAATTGTCTAAAAAAGCCATTTATTTACCTCTCTCCCATAAATAGTTTACGTTTTCTTTAATTACTACTGATATCATATTTATAAGTAACATTTAAATCTATTTTTCTACCCGTTTTCTTTGATGTTAAACGAATCTTGAATGTTTTATCCCAGATGGGATCATCAGCCACACTTACTTTCATATTAACAATTTCATCTTCGGCATAACCTTCATAATCAACGTCAGTGTCATCAAGCGCCAGTTGAGACATATTAGGCTGTAATTGAATTAGTTTCTTGAATGTCTCGGTGGGGTTTGTAAAATTATCTATTTCCAAATCTTCTGCAAAAAGAAGATCGAACATCCCGTAAGTATAGCCGCCATCATTAATCAGCTCAGCTTCATAAATTTCAGATATTTGTCCAGGCGACATGTTCTCGTTCAGGACCCTAAACAGATAATAATATTTTTGGTTGGTATTAACCTTATTGTAAAAAATTGTACTTGGCAATGTATATACCGAATCTGATAACTTCAAATCTATTGTGGAAATTAGCTGCCCATCAAAGTCAGTGTAAGATGACGGCATTTCGCTTAACCGATATACCTGCACATATCTCTGCTGGCCGCGCGATTCTAGTGTCTGGTCATCGCTCGCCAGCATATCATTAGCGCTTAGATAATCTGTCTTAAGGGTCTGATCAGCTGATGAAATCGGTGTGGGATATGTTTGCCCAACAAAAGTCTCATAATTTACTTTGTACCCAAGAGTTTGCGAGTTATCCAACAAGAAAAACGGATTTAAATTAAGCTGGTTGGGTGGATGATCAAGTACCTTTAGGGTTTTAGAAAGCATCGGAATCTCAAAAATCTTAACAGTAGGTTCTATTGTGATATTAAAGTCTGCTGTATTTTTATATCCACTGATTGTGCTATTTCCCTCGTCTGGGTCATAAAGAGAATCTGTTACGTTGCCGGTGCTGGGGTCATAAAATTCTATACAATACGGGGTTCCAGCCTCAACATACGTAGCGGCCGTGTCACTATCGAGGTCGTTCATATCAGAGGTTAGTCGACCAAGTACCAAGTCAGAGAGGCCGTACTTAACCCCAACAACTGCCACATATTTATAGATATTATAAGTATAATTTTCACCATATTTTACTTGCGAGTCAAACAAGTTAATATCATCAATGAGATCCATAGAATTAAAAATCCAAAAATTCTGCAGAACATTCTGGGTCTGAGAGTCCCCCGAAGGTTGTCCGCCAACTTTTTCAATTCTATAGGCTATAGTTTCTTTATATTTGCCCGGGTCGGTGCGCCATCCATTAAATACTTTTTTAAAAGTAAGATCGTCAACAAACATTTCGGCCGAATCCGTAGAGCCTTCCTCTGTCAGATAATACAATGTATTTCTCAAAGTCCCCAATGCCCCCTCAGAATTTACATATCGATACGTGCCTGCAGTATCCATAGCTGCCTCTCTGGTGGTGGTTTTTTCTCCAACGAAAAAACAATTATCTGTTATTGATAAATAATTTTTAAAGCTATATGTCATTAAGTCAAAATAATCAACAGTCCTAAAGGAAGTATTTTCTGCTGTGTAGCTGAGCATGTCGGTGTCGTCGTCTTCAGTAGATGTATATTTCCCTTGATATAAGACATATGTTTCTGTTGCTGTGCTTATACCGTCTACTTCCCCATTGAACGCTTCTTTTAAGCTCTTGAGGAACTTGGTGGAATAATTATTTTTTTGAATTGCCTCGGCAAAATATACATGGTCTCCTTTCGACACGCTAAAATTATCGTCAGTGGCCGTTTCTCTACCATGAGCAGAAAAATTAATTTTAATATAATATGGATAAGCTGGTGCATTTTCTTCCATATCAACAAAAGTATTTATAAGATTTCCTTCGCTTGAGATGGAGTTTTGATCGAACATTATATTTTGCAAAGCATTTTGAACATAGCTTGTCGTAGATGAAGAAAGCGCTGCAAGAGGGAGTGCGCCAGTTAAATATTGATGCAAGTTGAGGGTGTATAATGTTTCGCCATCATCCTTTGCGTGTATAAGCCCAGTGCCGCGGCCTGTAACTTTATATGTTAGATCTGTCAAGGTAGGGATATCTGATAACAAACCATACGATATCAGCCTTCTTTCATCAGTATTTAAGAATTTAACGTCTGAGCCGTCTAGAGTCACAAAGTCCCATATGGTATCGTCATAAGTTCTAGTCACGGTATCATCTTCTGTTAAAAACCCGTCTAAATTAGTTACGTCATCATCAACGAGAAGATAAGACCGCTTAAACATGTCAATCAAATACATGTTTGGCAAAAGTAATTCGGAAGTGCCTGCGGCATAGCTTTGATAATCTGCCAAATAAAAATTATAATCATAAGAGACCTCTATTTCATTTTCTACAGAGCCGCCACCTACTAAACTAGCGACCTCAAACTTAGAATAAGGAAGCGAGTCTGCAAACCAATAATCATCAAAAACATCCTCACTATAAATTCCATCATAACTTTCGCCACCATATGTTCCACCATACCAATAAGCTTCCCAAAATTCATTGCTGGTGACGGCATCATTCTTAGAGTAAACACGAAGAGGATACTTCTGAGTTGATACTATCGTTTCTGTGGAAACGTCTTCGGAAAGAGATTTATTTCTTTTTATTTTATAAAGATATGGAGTATCAATAGTTCCATACTTTTCAAATTGCAAATATTCTCCGAGAGAAGAACTAACAATGTCAAAATAACCACCAACAGTTGTTCTAAATCTATCAGAAGAACCAGAAAACAAATTCAAATCAGCTATCCAGATATCTTTTTCTTCTATCGCCATTCTAAATCTCCATCACTAATATGTCACCGTGCTTGAATACGTTGTAGAAACAACAACAGTTTGTGTCTCTTCTTTTTCAAACACATCAAACGTATTTTCATCAAATTCTGCACTTCTAATCTTTTTAAATGTGTGGGCGGCATCTGCAGTTGACAAAGCAACTATCTCACCAATTGTTACCGCAACAGATTTCAAAGCTGTTTCCAGATCATCAGCTGTCGGGCCATACGACGCCTCAAGAGCGCTCTCTTCGTCGCTATCTAGTGCCGCACTAATCGCAAAATCTGTGGTGGACGTCCACTCTCCATCTGAAATAGTTGGCTCATCGTGCTCAAAGGTCGCATGATAAATTTTATCGAAGTATTCGCCACCTTCGTCTTGAATATGCTCAAACCAAATACCAACGGCGCCGGTGGCCAAATCATCAAAAGTAGTGTCATCGACTATTTCCACATCAAAGCCCCACTCTTCCATAAATTCCCAATCATCTTGAGAGACAATAACTATGTCTTCAATTGCATAGTCTCCATCAACATCTGCTGTAGACGCGGTTCCAGACTTAAAGAGCGATGGGGCTTCCCAAGCACTGTATACTTCTTCATACGCTCCAACTGAGCCAATGGCGCCTTTCGCGCCCTCACATTCGGCAGCCTCGATATAATTATTTTCCGCGTTAGTGTCAAAATACTTGCAGCCGCATGTATAATCATCACCACCGGTGTCAATATAAGAGTTGTAATCGCCGTCATAATTTCCCAGGGCGTGAAATCCACCCGACTCATATACTACTTCTGCTGATGAAGCATACGTATGATCATCATATACGTGTTCGCAACTACATTTTGAACATTTTTCGGCCATTTATATTTCTCTCTTTTCCATGATAATTAGTAACTTGTTGTGGTTGTAGTATCTGTGGGCGACATCACAGAACCCACAGACGATGTTTGCGGTAAGTCGGCGGTGGCGCTAAGCGCGCCATTCATGATCTCATTAGTGGTTCCATTGCCATATAACTTTGCCACAAAACACATGAAGTCGGGCTCTTGACTACCAGCAAATGAGCTATTCATGTCCGAATAACTGTCAGGAATATCGCTATCCAAATTGTAAAACGGGTCATAAGGGTCTATAAACTTATCCTCAGCGGTGCCCGGATCCGGGCTTACATCATACGAAGTAAGGTCTAAAATGTTTTCATTCTCAATCACTTCAGTATCGTCACATGATTTAATTAAAGAGTAATCCTTTTTCTCAGGGCTGACAGCACAGCTAAGTTTACCTAAAAGCATTTTAGCTTTTTCGTTTGAGGAAATGCTGCTATTGGTGGAAATATTAAATCTTTTCAGACTCTTCGCTATTCGATATGTATCTGGCTGAGTTTTTGTATTTATGCTTACACCATTAACAGACACAGTTCTGCGTCTTTTTTTTCGTTCCTTTATTTTTTCAGAATTTTTGAAATCGGAAGGTCTTGATCTTGATGCCATTATTTATTACTCCTCTAGTCCGAACTGCCGCCGCCGCCAGCGTTCGCGGTCCAAAAATACCAGTGTACATCAGCTATAGTATCGCCGGTCTCGGTGGTCCAGCCTTCGGGTCTAAAACTAATAATATACTCCTCGCCACCCTCTAAGTCTGAACCTATTACAATTTTAACCCAACTGTAGGTTCTACTAGTATGGCGTCGGTATACAGCTTTCGTAATAGTCGGCGTATCGCTGGTATCGTCTTTTTGATAGAAATCTATGTATTCCGAGACGTCGGTGTTGTCCGGAATCTCGTTAAGGTCTGCATCATAAAAGGCTGACGGGTTCTCGGCGCCTTCTCCTGAGCCGTAGCCCAACCACCGAGCCTCATAGCTATCTCCGTCGGCTTGACTGCCTGCATATTCACCATATGCTGGGTCAAGATAATCTGCATCTATTTCAGAAGCCGAGACGTCAGCAGCTGCAAATTCTTCAGAGGCCGTAGCAACATATGCCGTCACATCGCTAAGCGCATCGTCGGTGGTATATTCGTATACTTCGTCTACACTATCCAGATCGTCGTTCTCCCATGTTGTAAAATAATATCTTGTTGTGTAATCATCAATGCTGTTGTCCTCGGCCACAGCACTAAGATCCCCACCGCTTTCATCTGCGCCCTCGGCATAAAACATGTCATATAGTTCGTCAAAATTATTCTTGAAAATTTCCAACTCCGTTTGAGACCCATAATCCGGATTAATTTTTGCAGATATTCTGCTGGCTTCTTCCATTAATAATGTTAAATCGCCACCAAACTCTTTTGTAAGAAGGTCTTGATGCAAGCAATAAAAAACAGGATAATAAATCCACGGAGCGTTACCTATATCACTGTCATACGTGTTGTGCATTTCTTCTATAAAAGAGTCTTTCCACTTGGCGTCTATGGTGTTAAAAACGCAAGCTTCGGTTGCTAAATCGTAATAGTCCTGAAAGTCTTCTTGAGCGGAAGCGTACGCTGCAATTATTTCACCTACCAGGCCCAGGGTGCCATCGTCAACCCACACTGAACCCCTTGCTAAGCCCTCTGCGGTGTCTACTACTTTACGAAGATCCTGAAATTCAAAACACATCAATCGATAACCATCCAAGCCACCTTCTTTAGCTGGCTGGAAATTCCTTAGCATCACAAACGAATAAGCCACTTCGTCAGTGTCGCTATCATATACATATGGAGTCCCATATGCCGACAACGCATAAGTAGCGGCTGCATGATCGATATTGTTAATTTTGTAGCCGACACTATCTCCATCATCATCTTTAAAATCAGCTGTAATTCTATAATGCTCAGTATATGAGGCATAGCTATCATATTTTATATATACTGCCTTGGATAACCGAAAATATTTATTAAGAAAATCTTTTCCAAAAATATTAAAAAGACCACTCATGCTAAAATATTCACCTATTGCGGCAGTTTCATAGAGCGCCTTATCGTAATCAAAAAAGAAAAATCCATAATCATTCCAATATTGAGTTCCATTGCTATCAAAAAATGAAGTTCTACCTATTTTCATATTGGTTGTCATATATGCACTATCGTCAAGCCACACTAGTGGAAAGGCTGTGTCCGTCGTGCGGCGCGCTTCGTCGTCTGAAACGCCCGACCATTCAAAGTCCAAACCCCTTAAATCAATAACCTTCGTGTTAGTGATTATCTTTCTGAAAAGCGGGATCCCTATTTCAATTGCTGCGTTTGCTGTATAAACTTTCTCTCTATAATCTATGTAAAGAGAGCCCACGTTTGTCACGCTACTCTTACTGGGAAAGGCGCGCAGTAACAAATTAAGCTGTGTCAAAAGCTCTTCTGATTCTTTATGTGTCGCAAGAATGTAGGCAATTTGATCTATTACGTCTTGCAGGGCATTATCAGTTTCTCCCAAATCTTCATATTCTTCTAATAAGTCTTCAAATGAAGAAACAATTTCAGAATGCGTTATCCCGCTGGTTGAATAATATTGGCTAGAAATCGATTGTAAAGGTGTTCCATCAAAAGCATTTCCGTCTCCATCGACCCAAAGTGGTTCTTCTGCAGCCGCGGGTGCACCATCAGTCCAAACCAATTCATAAGCAACATCGCTTGTTTGAAGGTCTAAAAAGGTAGTCCATCGACCACCAGCAATGTCTTCATCCGATGGCAAAACAAACCCATCTGGCGGGCGCAGGCCAGAGACGCCCGATGCCGGGGGTGGTGCACCTTTGGCTGTAGACCACGCAAACAAATAAACATCAGAATCGTATTCTTCTCCTTCATCGTTCCATATCACCCCCTCACTACCGTAAAGAGATGCTGAACCTTTGTCTGGTATATCTAAAACTAGAGTATCTTCTTCGTCGGCTGAAGAGTAAGTAAATTTTAATAGTCTATTTCCCGCATCATCGTAAACAACTTCATATTCCGGAAGGTCTCCGTCTTCTGGGATTAGATTAAACAACTGAAACTTGCCGCCACTCCATCCCGCGCCCTCATCTGTATAGCCAATTTCCCAAATGCTATATTTTTTATCTATTAATTTATCTATATCCCAATTGGCTTCGGTGGTACTACTACCGGCGGCGGCCTTCGTAGAAGTACTCAATGCGTGCCAGTAAATATAATATTTCCACACCCCTTTTATAATCACTTCATCATCTGCACCTTCTGGGGCAGTTACATAGATATCAAGCGCGATGTCTATGGTGCCATATCCAGAGTCGGCGTCAACGCCAATATAAATTTGCTCAATATAAGGTGCCGGCAAAAGCTCCCCAAAATTGGCGATTGTATCGCCGGAGGTAATTAATCTTGACATATTTCAGGCTCCGTCACGCTTCCATAAATATCATAAAAAGCCGCATTTGTTGTTTGTGTGTCGCATTCAAAATCGAAATCAATTAAATATGCTCCTTTGTCAAACGTCTCCAAGCCTTGACACGCCACTGCTTGGTCAACCGACGTATCTGCCAATACATCAAAATAATATTCTACACTGGCGGTTGTGATGTTTTGTGCTCTGTTGACCACGGGCGCTTCCATCATCATAAATCCATTTTCTATTTGGGGCACTTGTTTCTCAAAATATTTCCTATGTAAAGTCGGCTTATACAGGCCGGCAAACGAACCGCTCTCAACTTCAAAAACTTCAATATCGAAATTCTCCGTTAATGTTTGCGTGTTGAGTTCTTCAAGATATAAAATCGGATCAGTTGGAACAAGGTTTATCCATTTACCATCAGCAAATGGGCCACCGGGGGGCGCCATGAACCCGGGTATTTTTTCATCGTCGTGATCGAGAGCTTCCGGGCCCAGTTCTCCACCGCCTAAAACTTTCAAACTATAACTGGCGGTGATGTTAATCTGCGGTACTTGAGAATGAAGAAGAATTCCATCGCGAGCCTCTTGTTCTGTCGCAGACGGGAACCCAACCGGTGGGGTCAGTCTACCAGCTGCACGATAAATAGAAGATGAAATATTCCCCTGCATCATCAACAACTTCCACGCCGGAACGGCTTGTGGATTTTCTGCGTCTAACATGGCATCGCCTATGGCAGACTCAAATGTAAAAACATCAGGGTCTGGCGTCGTAAGTATTGGATTGATGTCAGAATCGAAGCCGCCATCAGTGGTCTGCAGTAGCGGAAGCGTATCCTCTACATCCCGAAATAATATTTGACTTTCAAGATACGGCGTGTCTGTTTTGACTCTCTTGTTTATATTGTTTTGGCCTTCTACTGGGGCTGAGCCGCTGCGAGGTCTATTCGTATCAGTGTAGACGCCGGCGGATCCGGTAGTATACATTATGTCATAAATTACATTGTCGTCGTAAAAAGCATAATAAGTTGGCTTAAAAGTCCCAATAGATAGCAAGTATCTCCCGTAAGAAGTTAATTTCAGATCGTAAACTTGTTCTTTTTTGTTAAGGAATGTAGCCATTTAATATTCTCTCAATATAAATATTCTCATTGTTCGTTTTCTAACGAATGTGTATGTCCATCGCTTTCTTGAACTATTCCATCTATTATATTATGATAGTGCTCATCATCGTACGAAGTTCTTCCATCGCCGTTGTCGTCAACAGAGAAAGTATGCGCATGGTCACCAGCAGCAGTGCTTGAAATATAAGAAGTCTTACCTGTATTTGCTCTGTATAGGACCTGTACGTCCATCTTGGCCATCTCTACAATGGAAATATAATCATACGGCCAGTTGAACCCAATTGGATACTCTTTTGTTTTTTCAGAAGCAGTATCGGCTATGTCGGATGATTCTCCCACTTGTGTTGCAATCTTGTCGTAATAATTAGTCTGGCCGCGTTGTTTAACCTTAAATACCATCCAGCGAAGATTCTCATTTTGTAACACATCTCCATTAAGAAGTTCTGTGTCCATTAGCTCATGAGCGACACTGGTGCTTTTTAATGATAATTTTTGATATTCTCTTGGTGCAAGGTTCTGCCAAATGTATGAAAGATCGTCTTGATCAAGTTCATATTTGAATTCAAACATATACATTACAATCGGCTTGATTTCTGTATTGTTTATAAAGTCAAACTGCGGCGGCAGCACGTATCGTTCCATCTTCTGTAAAAGCTTTCTAATTGACTCGCCGGCAGTGTCTAGAGAATCTCCGTCAGCCGTTCCTTTCATTTCCTTGGTGGCCGCCTCAAATCTGACTTTTGGAATTTCAATGAACTTTTTTCTTTCCGCTGACAAAGAACCAGATACACTACTTATGTCTGCCTGTAAAACCCTATCAATCACGTAAGGTACTGCAACTACCGCTTCTTTAATCGTTTGTTTGCTGGCTAACTCGCCCATTCTTTTCTTGGTTTTATCTTTATTAAAACCAAGCAATTTGGTTAACGACTTCATCTCCTTAAACATGTTTTTGCCATAAAGGCCGGCATTATTACGATTATACAGGCTATCGATATTGATCACGTCATAATGGTATTTCATCCAATTTGTATTGATATCTCCAATTGATAGAAATATTCCAGTATCAGGGCTAGGTGGTATTGTTCCAAACTGATGCCACATCCCTCTCGGTACTGACATGGACGCATACGTTGGTATTGTTAATGTAAAATCGCCCGATTTAATCGGACGAATTCCTACATTACTGAAGTTCACCATCGGGGTTTCAAACTTGGACTGAATGACCCATCTCTTACCCGCGGTCTCATTTTTATTTTCAATTAAGTTTCCGAATTTATCCGTTGTTTGTTTGCTAACTCTCTCGATTCCAAACAAGTTAAAGCTAGCGCTTAACTGCATGCAATTAGCGTTGATGTTCGCCCCGCCATAAATTGGGCCAGGGTCTTGAGAGCCTGTAGCACACTTAGGAATCAACGGATAATAAGCAATATTGTCGTTATACCTCGGGGGCCCAGGATCCATTCTCCGATATATTCCGCTTATTTCCGTTAGTATGCGTTCTAAATTATAAGTTTCACCGGAAGCGGGTTCAAAGATAACATCAAACCATGCTTGGCCATCGAAATACGGCGGCGTATACGCACCGTTAAAACCACTAAAAGAATCGTGAACTCCACGGTTTCCTCCTTGCTCAGTAAAAAGAGAGGCCGAAGGCTCGCCGGCAACAGCGAGGGCGCCCCACAATGGCCGGCCGGAAATGGGAGGTCCAAAAGCAGTTGGGCGGCTATACATCGTAAAGAGAGGATAAAAATTCGGGTCCCTTACTGGATTTTGTGGAAGCGGAAAATGAGCCCGCATCTGTCGGCCATTTGAGCCGCCGGCCGAACCACTTCTGGCGACGGCGCCTGCAGGGCCAAAATCAGCATTGGAGCCGGCAGAACCCGATTCTAGGGTATATTTTTTGGTTCCGAACATCGACCGCTGCAAAGTTATTCTTGCAGCAAAAATATCATTCTTCTCAAATTTTAAATCGTCCGTAATGATGCCCGATTTAAGTGTTGTCAATTCTTGATTAGCCAAAAAGAAATTAGGCACTTCTCCAAAGAAATTGGATGCCATCATCGTATAAATTGAATCAGCATCGCCATCCCAAGAAGCGGTAGCATTAAGCGACACAGATGGGTGCGGTTCGCAGTCAACAAAAGGAATTCCCCTAATGTAAGTGTCAGGCTCGATAATAGTTTCAAAGGGTAGCCTTTGGTCGAACCATGCGCCACCGTTATAGCCATCTACGTCTACGACGCTCGTATTTGATTTTGCGGCGTAAAGGGCCCAATTGTTTGTATCCGGGTGCGGGGTGGAGCCCGTCCATGGGGCACGGCCGAGCTTAGCTGAATCAATCACAATTGGATAATCTACCGCCATTCCTGACTTAACCGTATTATACAATATTCCAGGGGCCCAAAGCGCTTGGGCGAGAGGCCTCATGAGAGAACCAGATATTTGAAACAAATCGTGGCCTGTCCTCATATTAGTGTCACTATTCGCAATTATGCCGGCGGCAAATGATTTAGAGAACTGACTAACCAATTCAAGGGTTCTTTGGGCTGGATAAAACCCCTTGTAGGGATTAAACCTAATGGCTGCGCTCATTACCAGTCTTATTTCCTTTGCCGGCATGCCGGTATCTGTGCTGATATATCTAAAATCTTTCATGAATTCAGAATTTGAATAATCTTTATAAAAAGTACTTCCAGTGCTGTCGAGTGCCGTGCCTGGTATTTCAAACGTACCAGAAATATTACTATTTATAATCCCATTATTGACGTAATCCTCGACATGTTCACTTATTCTAAATTCTGGCACAATAGAGTATTCTTTTGCCAACAATTTAATGTCGTACTTAAAATCATTATATTCATTCCACCACGGCTTTGATGGATGGCTTATGAACGAAGCAGACGCCGGTGGCGCGCCGGCACTATTAGTTAATATTCCTGCCAGAGTGTCTGCTTCCCATTTAGCCTCGCCGCCATATGGTTCGGGGGTGAGCGTCATGGAGGCTGTATTAAATGGCCCCTTGATCCATTGGCCAGCTGCTTCTTCTATATTTTTCCACTGACTTACTGATTTCGGCGTTGTAAGCATGTGCTTGCGCGAATATAGTGCGCCTGGCTTCAATGCCTCATACCTATTAACCAGCGGCCCGGCAGTCGAACCTGACGTGTCAAAGTAGAAGAAGTAATTATTTTGTAGCTCACCAGCAGAACCAGAAAAGAGCAAACCAACATCATGCTGTGAACTGGTATACCAACCGGGGCTCGGAATAGTGAAACCTGTTCTGGTAGCGAAATCAGTTTGTGCATCGAGAGGCCAACAGCTTTGCGATATAGCTTCTTTTATGCCAAATGAGTTTTCGAAAGTGCCCCCTACCGTATTTCGCTCGCTTCGCGAATCTCTCCAAAACTTATTATCATAGCTAGTTCTAGTGTGCGTTGTTTTATAAAACTCATTATAATCAGATGGATAAACCCCCTCAGTGTGAAGAATCCAATTTATCATATATTCAGATTCTTTCGCAACAGACAATACTTTGTCGTAAGGGGTCGTAACGCGGTTAAATGGTAGTTGAAGGAAATTATCAAGGTCAGTGTTGCCTGTCCCAAGTTTTTTATTATTATCTGTTACCTTGAGAGTGAATGAATTATTGGTTACATTGGTCCGAGACTCTTCTGACGAAGTTGGTGCGGTGATGTTCAGTAGCTTGGGTCGACCCTTCATGGTCACCGGAGTTAGCCTATAAGAAGTAAGGTCCGGCTTTGTGGGAACTTTTGTTAATGAAATGTTGGCACCAGAGATTTCTTTAATGTTGACGGGATTGTGTCTTTGATGCGCTTTCTTCCAATTCCACCCATAAGTGTTGCCTCTTCTGGTCATCAAAAGGTTGAAATAGTTCGCGGACGAGCCTGTGATCAGGTCTTGATCGGCGGCCGTAAGCGTGTCAAGGAACGTAGAGTTAAAATAACTTGAATTGGCAGAAGCAGTGGGAAAACCTATATAGTTGGTAGCCGATGCTGTAACGGGGTCTATTGTGAATATATTCAATCTAACTGTGGGTTGATATATTCCTAGGCTTGTTTCTATATCAGTGCCACTAACAAAGTCGTTATTAAAGTATGAAATATACCCATTAGATGTTGAATGGAAGCCCAATAACCAGCTTGGTGTTTCCCTAGCAGTAGGCTGATGCCGGTTATATTTCATCGAATTGGCAGTGATCAAAGAAGCACTTATCCATGAATACTGTCTAACCGCCCTAGGAATGGGATGAGTGACAAAGGCATTGTTATATTGTGAGCCGGTAGAATACCCAGAGGTGCCTGAATTGATAATTGTAATATTGTTTCGATGCGCTTTCTGATAACTTGGCAATTGCGTGTAAGTTTTGCCGGGTGGAGCTGTTTCAAATCTTATATCTCGGCCAAACTTCGCAGAAGGACGCGATAGTAATATGCGCAAACCATAATCCTTTTCAAGATGATCCGAGGCACGAATTCCGGGGATGCCAGAGCCGGTAGCTTCTGAAGTTGACCCAGAAGCTTGAAACGGCTTGAGTACTGTGAGGTTTCTATATGTGTGTGCATTGTAAGGCGAGAACTCTGCTCCGCGATTATCTTGAAAGCCCCTACCCATCGTCTCCGCGCCGCCTGGCGCACCAAAGCGCCCTACAATAATAGATTTGTTATTGGAGCCCGTAAACTGCACCGGTGCGTATGTGAGACCAAAGTCAAAGTGTGAATCGTCATCGCGATGTAAAGTCGAGAAGAAGCCTATTACGTTTGTATTGCCTGAAACAGTTCCATTGTGTATATTAAGCACTGCTGTCGGCAGTGTCGTTTGCTGGTCGATGAACCTTCTGGGGTTTGAGAACGCGCCAACAGTGCTTACAATCTCGAAATTGTGACTATAATTTCCCAATACAGAAGACGTGGCTTGTCGAATGTTTTTGATGTTAACTGGCCTCTTGGCGATAAAGTCACGGTAATAAACCGCTTTCTGTGAGGCAGTCATTGGATATGGAGTTAACCCGGCAGCGTTTGCCTCTGGCCACGGATAATCTGCGCCGACCATACCAAGGGCACCAGATAATTCCGGACACTTGCCAAGAAGAAGCTTCCATGCTTCGTGACGAGTAAGATGCGTGTCCAGCGTAGAGCCGGTATTCAGCGAAACATGTCGCGACTGATGCCCCCCGACGTGATGTGCCGTGAACGGACCCTGCATAGGAATTTCCATATCGGTGCCGTACGCATCATTATGTAAGTTGACAATCTCCAAGCTAGCTGATACATCCCTGACAACGGTGCTATTATAGCCAGTAGACACCGATGAACTCATAATGTTAAATGGAAATGATATGGTAGATCTAACATTAGAATAGCCACCGCCATTTTGCCAGTCACGGCCGTGATGGACCTTGGAGAATATTCTTTTAAGTTTTCTATTTGGCAGCGATGCAGAAACGTTTGCTGTAATTTCGTCTAAGGGTATTATGTCATCTACGTCTGCATATAAAACGTTCCTAGGGACAAAGACGCTATTTTCGTGATTAACGGGCCCGGCGGGATATAAAGCATTATAAGTAAAGTGTATGTTTTTGCTTTCTTCAAAGTTTACACCACCATGAATCGTATTGGGGGTGCTAGCGCGGCGACTACCGACTTTGCCATAGATCTTTGCAAAGCTATTCTTTCTGGTGGGTACCGGCATTGTATATTCAGTACCATCGACAGTCACAAGGGTTGGCGCCGTGGATGGAAGCGTTGGCTCGGAACTTACAATATCGCGAATATTGTTTCTTTGAAGGTCTATTGTTGAATCGCCGGAAGTAATCTCAGCAGAACGCCTATCTGCTTGGTACTTCCAAAAGTCCCCGCTTTTATTAGTTGGACGAGGCGAAGACGCAGCAGGAGAAGGAAAATAAGAAAATGAGCCAAAGGAGCTGCCTTCGGGGTCTACGTCCCTACCACTTATGGTGGGATACTTGGTTCGATATTTATTCCGCTCCAACACATGGCTCTCGATTGTATTGTATGCATCAGGATTAAAGTCAGCAGAAGCCGGTAATATTTGCCCTATTACTTCAGCAACTGCATCATCAAACCACTTGTAATAGTCAATGAATTTTTCTACATGCGCAACGCCGTCACTGCTGCTTCCGGAGCCTGCGGTTACTCTTCTGAAGAAGATTTCTCGTAACTTTTCAAGCCTTTTATATTTTCCGCGGTATCTGTTAACTGGCTCACCAATAATGTTATTAAAATCAACGACACCCGCGAAGAAATCAAGCATTTCTTCAGAAATAGCGTTGTACATGCTCTTCTCTAAAACATATCGATAATCTGGCGGTGTTTCAAAAATACCAAAATACTTATCATCATTTGTCTTAATATTGATCATATCAGATGAAACGGCGTATTCAGGATTAATAAATTGATATGCGTTGACTGACTGACTTGCTATAACATTTTGAAATGAATTTGGGAATTGCGAGCCGGAGCCCGGGTGTTGATATCCGGCCAGGTTTCCAACCCAGCCATTGCGGTCTCTAAGTATAGTCGACCCAGAACTAAAATCGACAACAGAAAACGTACCATCAGGACCAGAGCTAGAAACATTGTTAAATCTCCAGTCCAATGCCAGCATGTGTGAGTTAAAAACGCTGCCGCTATTCTTAAGATTTAAATCAAGAGGAGAAACATCTTTCCAAGAACCAGAAACCCCAGCATTATCTATATCAACAGCATGCTGCTGCAATGTTGAATCATCTATATATTTTGCCCAATATTTTGCACTACCGAATAACACGTCACACTGAGCAACCAAAGCTCCGGTGATGTTGGTCCGGCGAGCGCCAACATACAATCTCTTTGCAGCTTTCAAAAAGTTATGGCCTATAGCTTTTGTGATAGAACTAGTTAAGGTAAAACTATTTTGTACAACACCACCTACAGTGTTCAAGCCCTTAAACACCAAATCATAGTTATAGCCCTGCGCGTTGACCGCACCGCTAACCATATCAGTAACACCAAAATTTGTCGGCTTTAATCTTACTGAAATATTCCACCGTGTATCATCATATGCATCATAAAAATAGCTGCTAGTGAGTATTGGAAACGGCACCTCATAATTGGTAGTTGTTTCTGGCCCGACCAACGAAGAAGTTAGCTTGAAATATATATTTTTAGAACCCTTGCTTTGTCTAATGGCATACACTTGAAAACTAACAGGATCGTTTGAATACCACGTCGGGTCAACTCCCATGCCGTACGCGCCGTCAGTTGAGGCTGACTGCATCCCGAATAAGGAAACTTCTTTAAAATCTCGATTAAACGTTGTGTCTTCCTCGCTAAAGCGCGGTAATATGATATCAGTCTCAACCGTGAACCCATACGGGAATTCAAGCCCGCGGACAATACCGTCTGCATCTTTTAATCCAACGCCCTGGCTTCCGGAAATATAGCCGCGAGACTCGGCGTTGCCTGCTCCACCAGTAAAATTGGTTTTTGACAGTCCAGCGGTACCACTGTCGGTTATTGTAATCGTTGTATTGCCGGACACGCCGCCAACGGCTTGAGTAACCGTAACAACTGCCCCATCCGACGTAGCTGTAAATCTAGTTCCAGCCGGTCCATTCGAAGTATTAATGACATTCATTAGGTTGGTTGCGGTGGCGTTATTTGAGGTAGTAGCCTCAAATGTCCCATTAACCGAACTTTGGTCGCCTTGCGTAAAGTCATAGTTAGTGCCGTCTGTGGCAATCAAATTCACTTTATCGCCAGCATTAAGTTCGGTGTAATCTGTAATGGTGATTGTTGCGGTTGCGAAAGTGCTGGTTTGAGCCTGATAAACAACACCGCCCACACAGCTCGCGGTATTGAAATTCAACATCTTTTTGTTAATTAATGTATGCTTGAGATTATCTTTGAGTTCATAAGTCTCGTTGTTTGAATAAACATTTAGTCTAACGAGCTTATCATCCATATGAAAGCAGCGATATACATTTCTAATTGCTTTCTCTGTTCCTTTACTCTTGAAAATATTTGTCAGGTTATTATAAAAATTCAGATAAATAAGATTCTTTGTTTCAGTTAAGTCCCCCTCAAATAACATTGTGGGAGTTCTGTTCATAAATCTTTCTAAAACAGTCGAGTCAATGAATATCTCTGGCATATATAGACCAAGTGACTGTGGCAAATGTTGTGCAAATGAAATCGGCGTGTGGGACGCGCTTGTATAATTCAAGTGCTTAAAGCTTGGAAGCGCCTTTATTTGTAGTCTTAGTTTATCAAAATAAGCGCCTATGACATGCGATACCATTTCAATATTGTTATCGTAAGGATAAACAAAATCTGAACCATCGGAGGTTTCTTGTGCTTCAACAACCCAACTTGGGATTAAACTCTTAAAAGAGGAGTTGTTACTGTGGTCGTGGGCGGTGCCTTTCTCCAATAGAGAATCCCGAAGGGTTACTATATCTGGATGGGAACTTTTCACGATGGGGTCTTTAAACTCTGCAGCCGATGCTGTTGATTCAATGATCGCGGATCCCGTCGCCCTGCCGTAAGTACCGTAAGTTGACGCGGGGGAAGTGTTGACCGTCGAGTCATAACCCACCCAGTTACCATTAGACAATCTGCCGCTATAGTCCAAAACACTGTTATCCACGCTCGCAGTGCCTGTTATACCCTCGTTAAATTTATAATACAGCCCAAGGGTCGTGTTAGAAATATCTGTGTTTGTACCGCCTCTTACGTGCGTAAACCAGTTTTTGCCAATCTCGTCGGATGTGCGCGCAACTTTCCAAAAACGGAACTCGTCCAAAGAGGCGCTTAGTTTGCCGGCGCCGGCCGAAGTCTGACCGAAGCCGTATGCTGACGTCTTTAGGGCACCAATTCGACCACCCATTGCTCCGGCGCTTGTTTTTGATGGTAGTGTCCCGATGTTGGCGACGTTGATGGTCGTGGAGTCCAAGGCGCCTGTTATATATAATTTTGTAAGAAATTTACTACCAGAATTTTGCATGGTAAGGGCATAGTGCTTCCAAGAACCATCACCTACTGTTCCTTTTGTAACTTGGCTACTTCCTATGTGCTTTTCCTTGAAGTTATTACTACCGCTAACGATAGTTATTATAAATGCCGAACTAGGGCTTCCAACGGATCCGGCGGGGCCGTTGGCGCCACTTAAAGCAAGAGTTAAGCGGCCATAATCATGCTCGCCTGTAGCCTCACCATTCCAAATATCAAAAATGACTTCTTTGTGGGTCTGGATTCCTTCACCCCACGCACTTTTCTTAAGCCAGAATTCAATTGTAACGCCTTTATCAAAATTACATTCTAAATTAGATTCCCGAGAGCCAGTTCCATAATCTGATTCAAGGCCGGCGTTTGTATAGAGGTCATCGTCATAAATATTTGAATAAGCTCTTTTTGAAGTTTCATCATCCGGAAACAATGTCGATACAGAGCTTCCAGAAGTGGTGACACCCAAAGATGAAGACCATTCTCCAACGATACCTATGGTATGCGGGCCTCCTGTAAATTCAATATATTCTTGATTATCTGGCAAACCGTAGCCGGACTTGATCTCGTCCTGGGATCCCCACCCATTAGCGCTAAAGCGAGCAAAACCATTCGTGCGAGGATAAAGGTTATTAAATACGTATTTTTCAATATCTAATGATTTATTATAAAACTCAGTAACTTCATATTCAGAGCCATCGTAGGGATAATAGTCGGCAATCCTGTCCATTGCAGATTTGTAATATACCTGCGCTGAGCCAAACTTGGCGAAGTTTACTGGATTAGAATAGTCTATTTGTGGGACAAATGTCTGTTGCTTCGTAGATATCGCGGAAACATTTTCCGACGACTCAACATCTTTAAACGCCTCTTTCAAGTCTGTGTTGGAAAGATAGTTGCGCGATGAATCAACAGATTCAAAAAGCTTTTTAATACTCATAGTTCTCTACTCTGAACTTAAATCTATCAGGCTGTTCAACCCAGGAGTTAAGAGCATTGTCGTAAAAAGAGAATTTAAATGCGTAGGCATACCCAGGCTCTAGTAAGTCCATATCAAAGTCAAAATAGTTTCCTGAAACATCATACGATAGCACAGTCTGTAAATCACTTCCGGTTCCATAAGGCACAGCAGTGTATACATCCAATACTCTATAAACACTATAGGACGCGCTCACAATGGTAGTTGTCGGTGGTGTAGAATTAGCCACCGTATATATTGTCGGATTCCAGAACTTGTCTCTGATATACAAGTTAAACCTTGCAATTTCATTAGCGCGATATTTATCTCTAAGGTTTGTGAGGCTCAAATAATAAGACGGGCGCTCAACTCTTCCTTGTGCCTCAAGTATTATAGGACTGATGGTGCCCGTAAAAAATTGTATGTCGGCAGTAACGGCATTTGCAGTGAGAAGGCTGCCAGTCCACCACACATCATATATACTCTCTAACAGCGTTGCGCCGGTGAAAGCAAAAGAAGCGCTATAAATACCAGTAGACACAATACCGCCCGTTACAACAGTCGGATAACTCGTACGCACATTGGCGTTATCGCCGCCATCACCGTCAGCAGACAGAACCTGAATACTACCAGTGGTACCAGAAACTGGCATATCAGAAGGCGCTACGTCGTCGCCATCGCCGCCGCCCTGGTTACTGTAAAAGCCGCCAGTAGAGCCTGAAAAAAGACTCACATAAACACGCTTGTGTGTGCCCAAGTTAGGAATATCCGCTAAGTTACCACGAACATAATTGTAAAAGTAAATGGTGTTTATATTATCGGCGGCGCTAGCTAGTGAACTACTATAATAAAAGTTAGCGCGATCATCTTTTACTGATGAATTCCAGCGCGCCTCGATCACCGGACGTTTGAAAAAATATTCTGTATTGCGACCAAAAAATCTCTTAGTAAAATATGATTTGGTTGAGCCGCTTGGGTTGTAAATAACACTTTGTGTGCTGTCTTCGGACCCTTTGTCAAGTTGGCCAGGAATGCGCTTGGTCAAAGTATTTGCAGTGCCCGAATGGAACGTTTCATAACTTGCCGATAAATGAACACCTACACCGTAATTTGAATATGTCCCTGCAATCCACTGTTCCACAAGCGGGGTAATATCTATTTCTAAGTTTTCCAAGCCGGTTGTCAAAGTCTGCGTAAAAGTGTGTATTTCGGTATCAACTATCCCAGATACAGTTCCTCCTGTTAAATAAGAACCTCCAGCCAACACAGCATTGCTAATGTCCTTCCAAAAAGCCGAGTTCGAAGCGCTCATCCAGTTTGAGCCTTCGTTGCCCACAGTTAAGTCTTGATAGTTTTCCAAGTCCAGTCCATCGCCCTCTTGCCATGATTGTGAAACCGCTAGCACAGTTAAAGTATAATCTCTAGGCACCGTCTTGGAGTGTTCTGCATTGTGCATACGCAAATAAAAGCTAACACTTCCGCTGGCTGGCACGTCACCGTTGGTCCTGTCAGAAGAAATGTCCGTCACGGGAAACTTGATAAGAATTCTGGAAAGCTCTTGCGAGCTTGTCGTTACACGGCCATAGATTGAAAAAGTTTCTAATACGTCGGAGGCTCCGGCATTAGCGCCGGTACCTCGTGTTCGTAAGTTTGGCTCGTAAGCATTAACTATGGTGTTGTCAGCTGAGGCTGTATATCTTTTAATCGCCATTACACAACTTTTCCTCTAATATCTGTATTGGGGTATTTAATTTCTACTAGCGCGTTAGATGGTACTATTACATAGCTGCCATCAGGAGACAAATTGGCATTAATATCTATGTTAGCCGATGTGTAGTTTGCGCCGGTTTTGCTGGACACTGTTACTTTTGTCACGTCCAAAACTCCTGTTACATTTTTTAACTCTGTGTAAATATCGCTAATGTAAAAAGGCTCCCCAATGTAATAAGCAGTCTCATACTTTGCTGACAATGCCGCAATGGCATCATCCAGCAAGACAAATTTGTCCACACCTGTGGCGGCTTTTATAATGAAGTCTATGCCAAAATTTAAGATATAAGCATCTAAAATATCTATTGTATCGTTAATCATTCTATATTGGTTTAGCCAGGTTTTTAAATTCTCTTTAATGGTACTGTTTGCCGTTGTTAATTTTCCTGCACTGTCTTCAGAAATAAGATATAAGTTTAGATTTCTCTTCTGCGCTTTGGGGTCTTTTTGCACAGAACATCGCTTTATAGAGCCAAGTTTAAGAGGCATCCTATATGTAATATTTTCGTAGTCCGCCTGAGTTACCGCTCTATCTTGAGTGGGGAAAGTATCAAAAATCCTTCTCTTAAGCTCATCCGACGTCGGCGTAGAGACATCTCCAATAATCGGCTCTTCGTTCGACACCTCAAGGGAGTTGGTAACGGTTTGCTTTTTCGCAGCAGTCAACGTGTCTGGAAAAGAAAATTCCACTAGTGCGTTTGTAACAGTATTTAAGCCTGCCGTGGCCACGTTCGCGTTTGTAAGGCTTGTCAGCCTATAGCTAACTGTTAGCGTCGTATTTGACGGCACAATACCCAAGCTTTCACTTTTTGATAGTCTTGTTGGATCAAAGGTTGTATCTGTTATATAAGCTTTTCCAAAAGTATTAATAGCCACCGATTGTGGATCTGCCACCACATCCGAGGCACCTGCTTTTCCGCTGCCAAATTGTAAATAAGTACTGGTTCCGTCTCTCTCGACAACAAATTTTCTAGATACCAAATAAGGCTTTAGAATAGAGGGGACATTATCATTTCTGTAATTGGTATTGGCGATCTCTTTTAATACCATATCTTGAGCGAGGTAGTCTACCTCAAAATATTCATTTCCCTGAGCATCGGTAACTGATATTATTTCTGCTATA
>Ga0209756_1001194_pt1 | contig 24348 bp, 28 predicted proteins | sample ETNvirenome_6_85_FD_184071 | JGI IMG/M metagenome (GOLD analysis project Ga0209756, IMG submission 184071) | Marine viral communities from the Pacific Ocean - ETNP_6_85 (SPAdes) (version 3) | ecosystem: Environmental > Aquatic > Marine > Oceanic | place: Pacific Ocean | collected 2013-06-19 | reverse complement strand
AATTGATACAAAACCATCAAAACGTACAGATAGTGGAGAACGTGATGTTGGTCCAAGAAGATATTAAATAAAGGAGTTGTTATGACTAAAAAGCAGTTAATGAAAATAATCACAGAAGTAGTTCGTAAAGAAGTGAAAAAAGAAGTACAAAAGATATTTATTAAAGAGGAATCTTCAAGTAAATTAGCTGATATTATCCCAGAAGTTTTAGAACCAAAGGAAGAAATACAGTATACCAAAAATGGAAGTTTAAATAAAGTTTTAAATGAAACTGTAGGACTTACTACATCAAAAAAACAAACTGGTGAATATCCGACTTTAGGTGGAGGAACTTTTGATACTTCCAGAATGTCAGAATTGATGGGATATGAAAAACCAGATGAAGTTAAAAGAGATATGGTAGCTGTAGATACACTTCAAAAGGCAGGTAAATCTGTTAAAGATGTTCCAGAACACGTTACAGCTGCATTAACAAGAGATTATAGTGGTTTAATGAAAGCTATAAATAAAAAGAAAGGAGTATAATAAATGCCAAATAATGCATTAGAAACTGATTTAGATCCAAGAAAATATATTGGATTATCATTTCCATTACGAGCAGATAATAATAATGATTTTGCATTAACTAAAACATCATTACAACAATCTCAACATAATTTAAAAAATTTATTATTAACTTTTCCAGGGGAAAGAGTTGGACAACCAGAATTTGGTAGTAGATTGAGAGCTCTTTGTTTTGAACAACTAGATGATAACTTACCAATTAGGATAGAAGAAGAAATAAAAAGAACAGTTGGTGACTGGTTACCGTATATTAATATTATAGAAGTACAAACATTAACTGAAGAAGGTGATAAAAATAAAATATTTGTTACACTTAAATATTCAACAATATTAACTCCTCAAAGTATGCAACAGATTACATTAGATGCTTCATATACAGCTACAAGATTTTAATAGGAATTTATAATGGCCCGTACAAGTGTAAAAAAGAATGTAGTAAAACAAGTAAATTATCTTAATAAAGATTTTAATGACTTTAGAAATAATTTAATTGAATTTGCTAAGCAGTATTTTCCAAATACATATAATGATTTTAATGAAGCGTCGCCTGGTATGATGTTCATAGAAATGGCAGCATATGTTGGTGATGTGCTTTCTTATTATATAGATTCTCAATTTAGAGAATCATTATTGGCGTACGCAGAAGAAAAAAGAAATGTATATAATATTGCTCAATCATTTGGATATACACCAAAAGTTACTTCAGCTGCTGATGCTGTTTTGAATGTATTCCAAACAGTTCCAGCCTTAAATAATAAACCAGATTATAGATATGCACTTAATGTAACTGCAGGTACTACAATAAAAGCATCAAGTACTGGTACAACATTTAGAACATTAGAAGATGTTAATTTTAAATTTTCAAGTTCATATGATAGAAGAAATGTTTCTATATTTGAAACTGATAGTGGACTTCCAACAAAATTTTTATTACAGAAAAGTGTTAAAGCACAAAGTGGAACAATTGTTACAGAATATTACGATTTTGGTTCTGCAGAAAAATATACATCATTAAAATTATCTAATGCTGATATCATAGAAATAATTTCAGTAACAGACAGCGACAGTAATAAATGGTATGAAGTAGATTCTTTAGCAAGAGATACAATTTTTGTAGATATGGAAAATAATATAACTAATGATCCAGCTTCAGCTGTTGATAGACAGACAGCTCCATATATTTTAAAATTGAAAAAAACTTCTCGTAGATTTACTACATATATAGATGAGAATGATAGAACAATTTTACGATTTGGAGCAGGAATATCAGATAATCCTGATGAAGAAATTGTTCCAAATCCAGATAGTGTTGGTTCGAGTTTACCAGGTAGTCCTACTTATCTTACTACAGCATTTGATCCAAGTAATTTTCTTAAAACAAAAACATTTGGATTAGCTCCAGCTAATACAACACTTACTGTAAAATATGCATATGGTGGCGGCATAGATGATAATGTAAATTCTGGAGATATAACTGATATAACAAGTATTAGTTATGAAATACAAGATGCATTGCTATCATCAACTTTAGTTCAAGATGCAAAAGATTCAGTAGCGTTTACAAATTCGAGTCCAGCTAAAGGTGGTTCTACAGGACAAACAGTTATAGAAGTTCGTGAAAGTGCATTAGCACATTTTCAAGCACAACAAAGAAATGTTACTAAAGAAGATTATATTGTTAGAGCATATTCATTACCAGCTAAATATGGTTCTGTTGCAAAAGTTTATTTTGTCCAAGACGATCAATTAAATAAATCAGCTGAACTTGATAATTTAGAAAGAACTATTACTGTAGATGATATTGGTAGTACAGTATTGTCTTTACAGGCTGGTAGAATACCAAATCCATTAGCAATGAATATGTATACACTTGGGTTTAATTCTGCTAGAAGATTAGCACCACTAAGTCAAACAATTAAAGATAATTTAAAAACATATTTATCTCAATATAGAATGGTTACAGATGCAATTAATATTAAAGATGCTTATGTAATAAACATAGGTATAAAGTTTGGTTTAATGACAAAAGTTGGATTTAATAAACAAGATGTATTATTAAGATGTGTAACTGCAGTTCAAGATTTCTTTGATATTGATAGATGGCAAATCGGTCAACCAATAGTTTTAGCTGATATAGCATATGAATTATCATTAGTAGATGGTGTGGCTACAGTAGTACCTCCAGTAGAAAATAATCCAACTAATTTACCAATATTGATAGAGAATAAATATAAAATAACTGATGGATATTCGGGAAACTTTTATGATATACAAAGTGGAATGGTAAATGGAGTTTTATATCCAGCATTAGATCCAAGTATTTTTGAAGTTAAATATTCTAATTCCGATATACAAGGAAAAGTACTTGGTGATAATTTAGGTACACAGGGGTAGATAGATGCATTATTTTACATTTGCAGAAAAAGATACAACATTATATCAAGCTAGTGGTAGTTTAAATGCTGGTTTAGATGAAATATTAGAAGTTAGAAAAGAAGTTAGTGATACTGGAGCTAATGTAAATGTTTCCCGTGTATTGATGAGGTTTGATTTAACTTATATTTCAGCATCAATAGTAAGAGGTGCTATAACCAATCCATCATTTTATTTAAATCTTTATGATGCTCATCCAACAGCATTAGCAACATCACAAAGTTTGTACGCATATCCTATAAGTGGTTCTTGGACTATGGGTGATGGACGTTCATATGATAATCCAGTAACTACTGAAGGTGCGAGTTGGAAGTTTAGAGATGGTTTAACAGATGGAACGTTGTGGTATCCAGCAATAAGTTCATCTGGAGGTGTTTGGCATAGTGGAAGTGGATATGAGGCATCACAGTCACTTAGTCATAATACTACTGATATTAGAATGAATGTTACTGATGTTGTTAACAAGTGGTTAGATTTATCAGTACCGAATGAAGGTTTTATGGTTAAAAGAAGTGGAAGTATTGGTAATTTAAATAGTGGTAGTGAAGAAGGTAGTACACAAAGATATGGTAACTTATCATTCTTTTCATCAGATACTCATACAAAATATCCACCAACATTGGAAACGGTATGGAATGATTCAAAGTGGTCAACTGGTTCTTTATCAGCACTTTCATCTGCTAATTTAGAAGATATGGTTATTTATATGAAAGGATTAAGACGAGAATATAAAGAAAAGTCTAAAGTAAAATTTAGAGTTGTAGGTAGAGAAAGATTTCCAACAAAAACATATTCAACTACAGCTGATAATTTAAGTGTGAAAACATTACCAAGTGCATCTTCATTTTATTCTATTAAAGATGCAGAAACAAATGATGTAATTGTTCCATATGGTAGTGGTTCATTATTAAGTTGTGACAGTAGTGGTAACTATTTTAATATTTGGATGGATGGTTATCAACCTGAAAGATATTATACTTTAGAATATAGAATAACAAGTGGCAGTGGGACAGTTGATGAAACAGATCAATATTTTGATGAGGGGTTCACATTTAAGGTTTCGTTGTAATGCCGTACACAAAACAAGAGTTAGAAAATATAGGTTTCTATCAAGAGTTTGTAGATAAATTAAGATATACTTATTTAGATAGAATGTCTAAATCAGCTGCAACTTTTTTTAGAGATAACACAGGAGCTTTAATTTCCTTTGAAGATATTGAAACAGGACTTGGTATTGAAGATGCAACTTTTGATTTGAATGGAGTATATTCAACACTAATGTCTGCATTAGGTGGTCCTGAATTAACAACTACTCTTGAAAATTTAAATCAATCTGTCGCAGATTGGTTAGAAGAAAATATTGATCCATCATTAGAACAAGGTACGGCCGCATATATGCAAGCTGTTTGGGCGAATGGAGGACTACCAGAAATACAAAATATTGATGATGTTCCTGCTTATATAAGAACATTATCTACTACTATAGTTAATACAAAATATCCTGAATATATTAAAACAAGTAACTTAGAAAAAATTATAGATAGAAGTATATCAGAACTATCTCAATCAGCGTTTGCAGAATCATTACCAGAAGGTATAGAAAACGGTGATGTTATAACAAATGAATTTGCAGATGATAATAGAAAGTGGTTAATTCAAAATAATCAAAAAAGAATATTTCCAGATTTGGCTACTTTTTATGGTACTGTTATGGAATGGGGTGACATAAAAACGTTAACTATGGAACAATTAAGAACTATACCTGATGGGGAACCTGTAGAATAATGGCTAGATTACATCCAAAAGACTTAGAACTTACATTAACTGGAAAAACTGTCGATTTATCCGAACCTAAGAATGCTTTTTTGGGTGGTGAGTTTTTAACAAATTCAAAAGATTATATAGAAGTTTTAATTTATGATGTTAATAATAATTTTTTAGAAAGTGCTATAGTAAATGAAGAAGATTATTTATATGATCAAGATACTGGAATAAAATTAAAAACAGGAACTATACTTAGAAAAATGGGTTATGATAGAGGAAGGTTTGTTGTAAAATATAATTTTTTAAGAAAAGTTGCTGGTTCATATGAAAATGTGATACTTGATTCATCTGGTGTTATACAAGATGGTGAATATGATCCAGAAACAATGAGAATAAGAGAATATAAATATTTTATACATGAAATATCACCATCAAGAAAAGAAGTTAGATTAGCGACACAAAATATAAGTGATGAACAATATTTAAGAGATTTTTATTATGCACAAAAAACAAAAAAGACAGTACAAGCTGATGGAACAGGTGATTCTGCTATTATATTTGAGGGTGAAGCACATGGACAACCTGTACAAGAAGATAGTTTAGCAATGAGATTTCTCGCTCCAGACAATGTTTTTTTACAAGAAATGGTTGGAGGCACTATTGTTTTTCCAGATGTATTTATAAAAAGTTTTACTGAAGTTCCACAACCATATACTGGTGAAGGAATAGTACCAGAGGTAGAAATTGAAGGTACTCCTATACAGGCTAGATTTTTTGTTGATAGGGATGCTAGTTATACAGAAATAGTAAATGCTAATGGAAGCTTAGGTGATAAAACTTTTGCTTTAGCTCTTGAAAAATTTGCAAATGGTGGAGTTGGTTATGATGATGAAACGTTACCTGCTAGTTTAACAGGTATTGATTTTGAAGGTACTAATAAGATGTCTAATATAAGAAATTTAAAAGATAGTAATTTTAATTGTATGTATTATGAATGGGGTGGTGGTACGGATAGTTATGTTGTTTTAAGAAGTAATTCTACCTTACCAAATGTTGAAACACCAACAAATTATTTATGGGAAATTACAGGATGGGATAAAGATAATAATCCTACTCGGTGGAATCCAATAACACCAAGAACTGGAGCAAGTGGTGGTGATTTTACTATAGAAACAAGTTCTGATACTACAGTCGCTACTACAGCAGGATTATCGAATACATTTCAAGCTCAAACGGTTGATGGTCAAGATGGTAGTACATTTATATTTACTATGCATAGTAAAAATCTTCATATTGGTATTAAATTAACAGTTAGTCAACCTTTTGGTGACGGTAGTGCAGAATCTACATTATGGCTACCAGCAATCATAGAAAACCAACCAGATTAAGATGCCTACTCCATATATAGAATTACCAAGTGTTGATGAGTTGTTTAATAGACAACAAGATAATACTGCATTACCACCAGATGAGGATTTAGATTCAGCACATGAATTTAATCTACAAGATGAATTTACTGGTAAACAAGGTACAACAATATATACTGTTCATGGTGGACTTTATGAAAATTTAACTGCTAATAATACTCCAGTTCTTGTTACTGGATATGGAAAAACTATAGAAATTGAATTGGATGGAGCTTGGGTAGCAACTAATATATTAAAAGATTATACTTTAGATGGAGTTAAATGGGAAGTTACTAAACAAGGTACAACTTATCCTATGTATGAAGAGGGTCCCGCTGATGCTGGAATGGAAGAAACATATTTTTCTGTAAAGCTTAGTGATATAGGTTCTGTTAATACGAGTATACAACAAAATTTTATTATAAAAGCTTACCCGAAGATGAAAAATGCTGACGGTGAACCAACATCTATGGATGATTTACCTAATTTTGAATTTATTGCTATACCACCTCCACCAGCAGATGGTTCAGCAACTCTCATTCCAAATTTTTCACCATTTGTTGCAAATATTACATCTGTTGAAAATAATAGAATTACAATAAATCAAAATTGGAATTCATTTGTTGAGAAACTTGGTGGTATACAAGAAACGGTAACTCAACCAACATCACAATTTTCTAATTGGACTATATCATATAAAATAAATAATAAACGGGATTTAAATACGTATCTACATTTGGGTGATGATAAGTTACAATTAATTACAAATGTAAAATCAGATAATAAAACATTTTCAATGTTACCATATTCAATAATTTATAAATTATACGAACCATTATCAGATGATATAGGGGAGAAAGATAATGTTTATGTTGTAAAAGAAATGTTACCACAATTAACAGAAACAGTTGAGTTAGTTGCATATGATCAAGAAGATGAAGATGTATTAGTATTAAAAATACCCGATACACCATCAGAAGATTCTCCTATAACAAAACGTGAAGTACAATTAAAAAGTTATGACGATTTAATTACTTCAGATGCAAGATTAAAAAAAGAAATAGTAGATAAATATATAAGTGGTAGTGAAAAACCAGTTAAATTAAGTATAGATTATTCTAATTATGGAAATTATATAAATTTTTCATCTGCAGAAAAAAGATTAAAAAACTTTAAATATAAAATTGAACAGATTCAAGAACATACTGCAAAAAGTGCATCATTTGTTGGAATTACAAATGCAAGTGATGATGCTATTTATTATGATGATAAAATAAGAGAAGTAAAAAATAGTTTTGATGGTTATGAAACTTATTTATACAGTACAAATTCAAGTTATAAATCTAGTTCAATGGGTGAATTTCCTGATGCTTCTTGGCCAAAAACAGGAAGTGGAACTTATGCAGATCCATATGCACCAGTAAGTTCTTCTCATAGTGATTTTACAACTTGGTATGGGTCTATTGTAAAAACAACTGGACAAATATATAGTGCCTCACTTTATGATACTGATAATCCAAATAGATTAGTTAATCTATTACCAAGTCATATTAAAGAAGATTCTCAAAATAGTCAATTTTTAGATTTTATGGATATGATTGGACAACACTTTGATTCACTTTGGGCATACACAAACGCACTTTCAAAAATTAGTGATAGACAGTCAGATTTAGAAGAAGGGTTTTCTAAAGATTTAATTTTTAATCTAGCTAAATCTCTTGGTTGGGATGTACAAGATGGTAAAGATTTGTTAGATTTAAGTAGAGATGGATTTGGTCAAAAATTAAGTGGTACAACTTATTCATTATATACATCAGGTTCAGCTAGTTCACCACCAGAAGGTGATGTATCAAAAGAAATCACGAAACGACTTATTGCTAGTATGCCATATCTTCTTAAATCAAAAGGTACTATTGGATCATTAAAAGGTTTGTTAAATTGTTTTGGAATCCCATCTTCTATATTAAGAATTAGAGAATATGGTGGATTACAAGAACCAAAACAAAGAGAAGCATTTGAAATATCTAGAAAATTTACTAAAGCATTAGGTTTTAGAGGTGGACAATACGTTTCAAGTAGTTGGGCTGATGATGGTACGTCAGGAAGAAAACCTGAAACTGTAGAATTAAGATTTAGGTCAGTTAATAGTTCAGATCAAGTACTTGTTGAAAAGGATTCACAATGGGCTATTAAATTAAAAGACAATAATTCAACGGATAATTATGGAACAGTAGCTTTTGTATTGTCTGGATCAGCTGGTCACAAAACAGTAAGTTCATCAGCTCTACCAATATTTGATGGTGATTATTATTCTGTTATGTTACAAAAAACAAAAATTAATACTGAATTATTTTCATATCCATCTTTTAATACAAGTTCATTATTTAATCCACCATTTTTAACTCAATCATTTTCTGATAATGCTGTGGGTGGTGCACTTGAAATAGTAAGTGGTTCTGATGTAGCTAGAACTGGAACTAAAAGTTTGAGACATATTAATACATCTGATACTCAACCATCCCATACTTTGTTTTTTAAAAATCCGCAAAGTGCATATGGAGGTTCAACGGCATCTGTTACTTCAGCTACTTCAGGCCAAACATTTACATTATCAGCTTATGCAAAAGTTACTGCTAGTGGTGTAGATTCTATAGGACGTTTAAAAATATTTGAATTGGATTCAAATGAAGAAATGGTAAATGTAGATGAAGATCAAGATACAAAAAATTTCAAATCAATTAGTAGTCATGGTGGTGTAAAAACTTCTGAAAATGTTGGTTTAGACGAAAGTGAATGGAGACAAATAACAGTTACTAAGACAATAAAGTTTCCAAATACTGCAAAATTAGGTATAAGATTTGAAAATGTAAAACCAAATTCTACTATTTATTGGGATGATGTTTCACTTAGAAAAACTTCAACTAATACAGATACCATTGCAGAAGCTTTTAGTTATAATTTATTTGTAAAAAAATATGAAGCTGGGTTAGATAGAACAATTTATTCAGCAAAAACATCGTTAGTGATTACTGGTTCAAATACAGTTACACAATCTTATAATGCAGCATGGACTGGTAGTGGTGGTTTATACATAGGTGGTAAACCAAGTTCTGCTTTTGGAAATCAATTAACTGGTTCAATGATGGAATTCAGATTATGGAATGAACCATTAAAAGAACAATATTTTGATAATCATGTAGCAAATCCAAAATCTTTTGTAGGTAATACACCATCATCATCTTATCATTCTTTAATTATAAGATATTCTTTTGATGATAATACTACATTAACTGGTGGTTCTACTATAAGAGATGTAAGTTCCAACCAAACTGATACTGTAACGGGAGCAGCAGTTGGTTTTGGTGGAGTTAATATGTTTGAATCAGTTAATGACAAAACAAAAACTATGATTCCTAATTATGGTCCAAATAGAAGAAGTGCAACTAAAATACGAATAGAAAATAATGCATTAAGTGGTAGTGGTGCTAATTTAAGTAGGACTGAAAGATTTGATATAAGTTCTAATGATTTTTCACCAAATGATTCACCTAAAGTTGGAATATACTTTTCACCTACTGATGTAGTAAATGAAGATATTATACTTTCATTTGCAAATTTAGATTTTAATCAATATCTTGGTGATCCAAGAGATAATTTTAGATTAAATTATCCTGAGTTAAAAGATGCAGCAAATCAGTATTTTCAAAAATATGATGATAATAATGATTTTTGGGATTATATGCGTCTTGTTAAATACTACGACCAATCAGTATTTAAACAAATAAAGAAATTAATACCAGCTAGGTCAAAACCACATTTGGGTACTGTAATTGAACCTAATATCTTTGAAAGATCAAAATCTCCTGTACAAAGAAATAATCCATCATTTACATTACCATATTATGATGCTAAAATAAATTTATACAATTTTCATTATAATGCTGATCCTTATGCTGAAGCTAGTCAATCTATATTTAAAATTGAAGGAGAGTATCCAGTTTATGAAGGTGAAGTGGATTCTTCGGATACTTTTGAAAAACCATCTTTATATAAATTTGATTACAATGATAATTTTGATGAAAGAAGTTTTTATGTAAGTGCTTCAGCTACATTTGGTGGACCAAGTTCTGTATACCAAGAACCTACTGGTGCAATGGCTTTAAATAATACATTGTCTGAAAATAATTTAGAATATAAATATTTTTATACAAGTTCTGTAGAATTTGATAAGAGTAAAAAATATAGTATTGATAGATTTGAACATTTTTATAATTCAAAATCTTTACATCCAACTGATTTAGATCCAGGTTATCAAAATATAACTGCGTGGAGAAGGTCATTTTATGAAGGTGTAAAAAATACTAAATCTACAACAATTGATGGTGATTATCCAATTATTATTAGGACAACTTCACCAACTATAGCAGTACCAACTGATGCAGCTGATTCTAATTTGAAAGTGGTTGATGACAAGCTATAATAATAAAATGATAAAAAATAAAGATTATAGATATTTATTTTTAGAAAAGTTATATCAATTTATAAATCTTTGGAGACAATAATATGGGATTTTTAGATAATTCAAGTGTTACCGTTGATGCAATTTTAACAAAAAGAGGTAGAGAAATTCTATCTGAAGGCGGTGACTTAAATATAGTAAAATTTGCATTAAGTGATGAGGAAGTTGATTACGCATTATATGATGTAACTCATCCTAATGGAACTGATTCTTATGGTGCAGTAATTGAAAATATGTCTTTATTGGAAGCAACTCCAAATAGAACAAATTTTAGAAGTTTTTTAGTAGATCAGTCATTAGCCGGTGCTAAAGTAAATATAGGTAGTTTAACTTATAGTAATGTGGATACTAATTCAAATATTCCTTTAAATCCAGCAACAATTGGAGCACCTGCAGAACAATATACATTTACAATTGAAAATACTAATATTGTAAAATTTGCTGCATCTGCGGATTCAACAACGATTACGGCCGCAGCCGCTAATTTAGTAGCTCAATCTATAAATCCAGGTGCAACTACTACTGTAACTATTATAGGTATAACTTCTGGTATAACTAATGTAGTTACTATTTCTGTTAAGGCTGATGCATCTTCTAATACTGATCCAACTGGACCTAAGAAGAAGAAGAAGAAGAAGTTCCAGGGCGGAGCTGGTAAAGGACAAAGTGGTGTAGGTGGAACTGGACAAACTGGTGGTCAAAGTAGTTACTAAAATGATTAATTGGAGATAATAAAATATGTATAGAAATTTTACAAATAATGATACAAGTACAGATATAGGAATTGTAACATCAGGTGTTTGGCAAGATGGTGCTTCAAATATAAGTACATTTTATACATCATCAACACAATACACAAATACTGGAGATTATAATATTGATATTTATAGATATAATCCAGCTAATAATGTTTCTGCTTCAGTTCAATTTGGTGTAGTTTACGGTCATAAAGAAGGTAGTGGTTCTTTGGGTACAAAAGGTGCTACAGGGGATAGAACGACAGCTGCTATATTTGGACAGTTTAATAGTCTTATTAATCCACCCGAAACTACAGCTTTTACTTTTCAAAATAATACAACAGCAAAACAAGTTTATGGTATAGTACTTAATAGAGCTAGAATGCGAGAAGCTATTGAGCCTGGTGGTTGGGAAGTACATTTAAGTGCTAGTGCTGGTGGGGCTATAAAATTAATTGATGATTCGTCCACAAATAAAGGTGGTAATACAAATCAAAGAAATTTTGCTCCCGAATATAATGTTGTTAGTGGAACATTGGTTGGTGGTGTTACAATAAATACAGCAGCTTCAGCTGAAGATTCTACTATGGGTTCTTATGGAACTTTTTATCCTAATCTTGGAGTTATAATATTAAATCCAGAAAGATTAAGTGGAGCTCCTCTTGGTTTATTAACAGCTAGTGGTTCAAATACTGATAGTAGAAATAATAAATTAATGTATAATGCTATTACAACTGGTAAATATTTTCAGATGAAAAGAAAAGAAGAAATTACTTCTACACATTATTTTGTCAGAGCAACAGCAAATGAATTTAATGCAACTACTAATGAAACTTTTTATACAGAATCTATATCTGGTGTTAAACAAGTTATTGCTGGGTTAGCTAGTGATCCAAAAACTTATATTACAACTGTAGGTTTGTATAATTCTGATACCGAATTATTAGCTATAGCTAAATTAAGTAGACCAATATTAAAATCAACATCGAGAGAAGCCTTAATAAAAGTAAAACTCGATTTCTAATAAGGTTCTAAAATGTCTTTCAAGAATCTTGAACCAGAAGATATCTTAATCTCATCATTTGAGGTTCACAAAACTTTTACTATAACAAATGTAGATAGTGGCAGTGGAGTTTATGCACTGCCAATTACAAAAGGAACTGATGCTACTCAATATGGTTGGAGTACAGATGATACAGCATCTAAAACTATTTCAGCAAGTGTATTTTATAGTATTCCAAATTATTATGTTATTAATAATTTGTATTATCGTGATATAAAACAAATGGCAGGTAGAGTAGATTATATAGTTGGAACACCAAGTGGTATAGATCCAATTATAACTTATACAGAAACTAGAAATTTATATGATACGGCAAATACCCCTTCTCAGATGCCATTAAGAAGGCCATTTACAAGACAACTTCATCAAAGTGCAAGTATTATATCCATTCCGCAAGAATTATATGGTGAAACGATAAACATTGATTCTGTGAGATTAACTGACGATAGTGGTCCTTCAACTATTATTTTACAAGATGATGGATATGGTAATTTATATGATGTTGCTTTTAGTTCAAGTTATGCTAGTAAAACTCCAGAATCTAATATGAGTGGTAGTGTTGTTGGTAATATTTTTTATGATGATGGTTTGATTGTAATAACTGATACTGGTTCTTATTCAAATGTTGGTCTTGGTGAGGGCACAGACGGATTTAGTTTAACTTTTGATTCTACACAAACTATTTATGAACGTGAATATTCTTGTAGAATTGGTGAAAATGAATTTCAACATACTAATAATAGAAGTTTAAAAAGTGGATATAGTAGTAGTGTTGCATTTTTTGGTAATAAGTATACTGATGATTTCTATAAAAATTCTATCTATGACAAATATCCATATGATTTAACTGGATTTGCAACAGGATCATTTAAAAATGCTCAATATGAAATAGGAACTGAATTAATTGGTGAAGCTACACATTCAGATTTTGCTACTTATGTTACAACAATTGGATTATATAATAACTTTAATGAATTAATGGCAGTAGGTAAAACTGCAAAACCAATTAAAAATGATAAAGAAATGGCGTTATCTTTCGTGGTTAGATTTGATACTAATTAATATTTATAGTTATAGGAATAAAATAGGAGAAAACAGATGTTAAAGAAATTTGTACTGGGTCTATTATTGACCTCATCTTTGTTTGGACAAGATTTTTTATTAAACTTTTTTAAGTATTCCACAGCTTATGCAAGTTTTAGTTTAAATGCACCAAGATATCAAGATGATAAATTTTCCATAGTTGGTGGTTTATCCACAGGAGATTTAGTAGTTGAAAGGGACGAAAGGGAACTTGAAGCTGATTTTCAAAAAGCTTTTGGATTAAGAAAAATTGGTAGATTTAAATACGAACCAAAACGTGGTGTTAAAAATGCTGGTAATGGTGGAACTTGGTATGACGGTTCAGAACAAAATGCAAATGAAAATGCTACTCTTGGTCCTGTAAAAGGATGGGAGTATTTAATCAAATGGTCTCAAGGTCGTCAATGGGGTAATGAATATGTTAATCAAGAATATTGGTTAAGATACATTGGTGATTGGATGATTGCTAAAGTTGGTTGGACAGCGTTGGGATTAGAAGATATTAAATATGGACAAGGTGATTTAAGATTTAAATGGACACCACCAATATTAGATGATAATTTAAATATAAGTGTTGGATTCAAACATAGACAACATCCAGTATATGGATTTGACGCTATGGTATTAGATACAACTTGGTATCGCGGTTCTTGGTGGGATTTTGCTGAAGATGCTTTTAATGTTGATGATAATCAATGGACAGATCAAGCACACGTTGATGATAATGGTGAATGGATTAAAAATGAACTATTAGAATATAGGAATGGTGAATGGGTAAAAGTTGAAGGTGATGGTCCTTTCTGGCATGGTGATGGTGAAGCTTGGGGATATGATTGGTTGTGGAGAGATGAGGATGGTAGAATATTTGCTTATACAGATAGAGAGTATTTCTTATATCACTTTCCAGGAATGTTAGAAAATTATATTAATGGTGTAAAGAAAGATTTAGGATATCAAAAAGAAACATCATTAGTAATAGGAGCTGATTGGTATCATTATGCTGAGAATTGGTGGATACATGCTTGGGGTAATTGGTTGCCTTATCATTATGGACATGATAAATATTCATATCATAATGCAGCATCTTATCTAGACCATTTAGAAGATAATAAAGATCCACATAAATTTATGTATATGGAGCCAATGTGGATGAGTTGGAATGATTATGACTTTGGTGCTATATTTGGTGTTAAATTACAAGATAATTTAGGTGTATTTGCTGAAGGTAAATATCTTTATTATTGGGAAAGACCAGCTTATGACTTTAAATTTGGATTAAATTATCAGTTTGTAGGATTCTAAATGCCAAACAGAACTGCAAAAGATAGAAAACGTAAAAGACTACAACTTAATGAAAAGTGGAAAAAGGAAGGTAGAACTGCAATACAACATAAGAAATGGTTAAAGAAGAATAAAAATAAACCTTTAAATCCGTATGGGAGATAAAATGAAAAAATTACTTTTACTTTTATTAGTATTATTTTTTAGTTGTGAAGATGACAGAGTTGCATTACCAGTACAAGAATCTATTCGTATGTGGCTAGATGGTACTGAAATACCTGTGTATGATTATTATGAAAGTATAACTACTTATGGTGTTTCAACACACGCTCATGAAGCACACGAAGGTGATTGTAATCCTTCTTGTCCTTTACCTGAAGATATTAAGAAAATATTTGTAATCCACTTTCAAAAAGATGGTGGTAGAGTAACACCAGAAAAGGAACATTATGCTTTAATTTTTTATGACGTTAAAGCAGAAGATAATGCTGATTTAATTGATGAGGGAGTTTATATAAATCCATCATCAGAGTCTACAAAAGGGATTACATTAGAAATTGTGGGTGCATCAGATTATACAACTAATGCTCAAGGTATTATAGATAATAATGAGGATAACATTGTGGATGGTTTTGCAGAAGGAACTTTTTTTAATCCATATTCAAATGCTATGCAAAATGGTTTATTGATGTTTGAGAATGTTACGATAGGAACAGATACAGCAAATACATTTTACTCGGAGTATTACTAATGAACGGAGATATTAAAATAGGAAAATTACTTTGTGATGAAGATATAATCACAAAAAGACAATTGAATCAAGCTTTGCAAGCTCAAATTAAAGGCGATAAAAGGTCACTTGGTGAGATACTTGTTGATAGAGGATTTTGCAGCCTTGATGATATAACAGACGTTGTTATGGCTAGTCAGAATGGTCATGAAGAACATCAAGAAGAAATTGCTGAAAAGATAGAACCAAAGAAAACAGAACCGATAGAATTAAGTGAAGAAAAAGTGATGGGCACAAAATTTACAATGTCAGTTCAGACTATAGTTGCACTCGCAACTGTTATTGCTTCTGCTGTTGGTGTGTATTATATGTTATTAGGTGAAATAGAAGAAGCAAAAGAATTACCTAATTTAGAAAGTTTATATGAAAATGAATACCCATCAAGACCTGAAGGACATAACTGGCCAAGGTCTTATGAACAATATAAAACACAAGTTGGTTCACTTCAAGAAGATATGGATGATGTATTTGACACAATGGATGAATTAGCGGAAACCATAAAAGAATTACAAAAAGACATTAAAGACCTTGAACGAAGAAAGAGGGATAAATAGGAGATAAGTTATGAAATACTTAATTGGATTAATATTTTTCTTATCTACATTAACTGCTCAAGTTACTGATAAGAATTTCAAAGATAAAGCGGGAAGTGGGTTTGTAGTCGTGAAGTTTATTTCCGAATGGCAAGAGAAAGATTTAGATGAAAAGATTTTCAATGGTGTTACGGGTCATGAAGATGCTGTTATCATAGAAGTAAAAGATTCAAATACTAAAAAACTTTGTAAGAAATTACGAATAAGAAATTTTCCATCAATAGCTTTATTTTTTGATGGTTCTAAAAAAGAAGTGTGGAAAGCTGATATGGACGGTGAAATAGATGTTTCTGCAGATGATATAAAATCTGCCATAGATGACGTGTTAGCTGAAGATGTATTCTAATGGCTGAAACTAAACAATCTTGTCCTGCGTGTGAAGCTAAAGCAAAACAAAAGTCGCTACCAACAGGACCTGATATTTACGGTGGCGGTGATGGATTACCAGATTGGATGCAATTCACTATCACGGTTGGTATGTTTGGAGTATTGTGGTGGGTATTATATTTATTATTTCATCCAACATTAAATTTAGATGAGGTTCATAGAGATTTATTAAATATATTATTAGGTACGTTTATTGCCACTTTTGGTAAAACAATAGATTTTTGGTTTAGACATTCTAAGAAAAAAGAAAAATAATGAACATCGCTACAATTGCTGGACACTTAGCATTTGGATTGATTGCTTTTTCATTTCTTGTAAAGGATATTTTATATCTTAGACTTGTTTCAATATTAGCCAGTTTATTTTCAGTATTTTATAATTTTTATATTCCAGTTGAACCTATGTGGTTACCTATTGGTTGGAATTTTGTATTTATTGTAGTTAATTTATATCACATAGCAGTCATCATTTATGAAAAACGACCCGTACACATGAGTCCAAAACACAAAGAGTTATATGAAACTATGTTTAAAGATATGACTCCTGTAGAATTTTTAAAAATAACAAAGATTGCAGATTGGACACATTTTAAATCAGGTGAAGTTATTACACAACAAAAACATAAAGTTCCAGATTTAAATTTAATTTATAATGGTACAGTAGATGTAGCTGTAAATGGTAAAAAAGTAGCAGAATTAAAGGACGGACAATTTATCGGTGAGATGTCATTCCTTACTGAGAAACCAGCAACAGCAACTTGTGTTGTAAAACATGATGCAGAATTATTGGTATGGAAACAAGAACAGTTTAAAGAGTTATTAAAAAGAAATCCATCATTATATTTTACAATTCAATCTTTGTTAAGTGCACAAGTATCAAGTGCATTAGTTAGTAGTAGTAAAAGAAAATAGAATATTTATATATTTATATGTAAGTATGGGATATTAATATGATAAAATTAAAAGATATAATAAATGAAGAATCAGCTCCAAAATCTGATGTTAAGAAGATGGAAAAGATGGCTGATAATATTGTAAAACAAATGGAAAAATTGAATGATTTGTTTAGAAGAGTACATAAACCTAAAACCAATGATTCAGTTTTATATAATACTATGAAAGATTGGGATCATCTTGCAAGAAAAGTAAGTATGGAATATGGTGGTTGGTTTGATTTTATTAAAGATAGTGATTACATAAAATGATTAAGTTAAAAGATTTATTATCTGAAGGTGAAAAGTTGACAGACGCTGATATTAAAATCGGTGATTCTTATTATAGTGCAGCTGCAGGTAATGATCCATGGACTTTTGTATATGGTAAATCTCATTATGGTGGATGGCAAACAATAGATTGGAATGATAAACCAAATTATGGTGCTCCATTTTTTTCGGGTGTAGGTAGTGGTCCTGCAGATGGTGTAAATGATTGGGGTAGAAAGAAGAAAAAGAAAGTATCATCTAGTGTGAAAAAAATGATGATTAAAACATTACAAGATGCTATTAAATCAAAACACCCTAAAGGTTCAGAAGAAACAGAAGTTTTAGTATCTAACGGTTTAAGATTATCTAATGTATTGAGTTGGGTTAAAAGATTATAAAAATTAACAAATGGAGAAATAATATGAAAAATATATTGAAATATATTCTTTCTTTAGCAATACTATTTGGTGTAGTTCCTATGAATGGACAAGAGGCAGTAACTCAGACTTGTAATACAACAGAAGTTAAAGAGTGTTGTCAAGTAATTCTATCAGATAGTGAAGATGTGAAGAAGAAGAAAAAGAAGAAGAAAAAGAAAGGTGAAAAAGCCGGAAAAGGAAAGAAGAAGAAAAAAGGTTTCTTTTCCAAAGTCTTTGGAGCAAAATAATTATCGAAAAATAAAATGATTAAGTTAAAATCATTATTTATAGAAGCAACAATCGCTTGTGGTGAATGTCTTTCTTATGCTTGGAAGATGGGAATTATGAACCAAGATAATAAACAAGCAAATAAGAAGATGAAAATTGCATATGGAACGGTACAGAATAAATGGATTTCTAAAGGAAAACGATATAAACACGCTTGGGTTGAAGATGGTAATTTAGTTAAAGATTGGCAAACTATGGAAGCCGGTTCAAGTAAATATGCTGGAAAAGGTTGGCCAAGAAGAGAATATTATAAAACTTGGAATCCAAAGGTAGATAAAAAATTTACACCAGCTGAAGTAGCACACAATTGGAAAACAAAGAAAACTATAATGGGTTGGGATTGGTAATGATAAAATTAAAAGATTTATTATTTGAACAATGGACTAAAAGGATGGGAAAACCTTTAAGTAAAAGTGAGATTTCTGCACTTAAAAAGAAATTAAAAGCACCTGTATCTCGTGACCCAAAAAAAGGTGGTGTGGTAATTCCACCTAAACTAAGTGATAGAGAAAAACATCATATAATATTTGTGATGTTGAAAAAGACAAGAGATAAAAATGCAAAAAAAGGTTTAAAAGGTGTACAGAAACATTGGTCTAAAATGTCTAAAGCAGAAAGAATGCATTTAGATAGACTTGCACGTGGTGAAGGTACAAGTGGTTCGAGAGAAATGAAATGATTAAATTAAAAAAATTACTTATAAAAGAGGCGGCAGGTGGTGATACAAAAGAATTTATTAAAACTCTTCGAAATGTAAAAAGTTCATTGGGGGTTTTTGAAAGAGGACTTGATTTATACAGGTCTAAAAAAGATCGTTCTATTGAAGATGATTATTGGTGGGTACATAAGACTGCTATGAATAGTTTAGAAGCTGGTATTAAAAAGTTACAAAAGATTTATTGGAAAAAAAGTAAAGATTATCAGAAAAAATATAAAAGATAAAAAATGATTAAATTAAAAGATTTGATATTTGAACGAGATGAAAACGATACTAAAGATAGTGGTGGAATTTTATACCATTATGATGATCAAGTATTATTGTGTTTAAGTGCTGGTTCTGGAAAATGGAATGTTCCTAAAGGACATATGATGATTGGTGAAGAACCATTAGAAGGAGCAATTAGAGAATTCAAAGAAGAAACTCAAATAGTATTAAATGGTATTCCAGAATTATCACAAACATATAAAAAAGATAATGGTGGAACATTTTATTTATATACTTTTAAGGGTGAAAAAAGATTTGTGCCTCATTTAGATCACGAACATATTGATTGGGGATATTTTAATAAGGGTAGTTTACCAGAGCCAATAGATGATTGGGTTAAGGAAACTATAGAAAATGATTAAATTAAAAGACATACTTGAAGGAAGTGTAACTGGTAATATTAAAGGTGTCAAAGGATATACTGCTTTTATTAAACCTTCTCAATGGAATTCAAAAAAGAAATCATTAGAAAAATCTGTTTCTAAAACAACTGGTTATATTATGGTCGGTAGTAAGGAATTAGTTAAACCTGATGATGAAACTTATAGAAGTTGGAAAAGACCAGCAATGATGAAGATGAAACCTTTATTAGAAAGAGTTGATTATCATGAAAGTGCTACTGCGTTAGTAAAGTCATATGGATTGAAATCTAAAGTAAAAATTGGAACTGGTAAACAATTTGGTGAATATATTCCTGAAACTGATACAATAGCTTTAAGACCATCATATAAATCAGCTAAAGCATTTCTTATGACTGTATTGCATGAAATAAAACACGCATTGGATGCTAAGAGATTAGGTATTAAAAAATATATAAAGAAATATACTCAAGCTGGTACAATGGCTAATTATGATGGGTTAGATCCACATGATGACAATAAATGGGAAGAAAAAGCGGAGAAGTTTGCAAAAAAAGAATTACATAAATGGTTGTAAAAAATAAAATGTAATTTGAGTTTTTCTCTTAATAATTATAATAGGATGTTTTAATTTCCAAAGAAAAGAATAATATATACATGAAACCACGTTCAGCTAAGAATAAAGGTAAACGGTTACAGAATAAAGTCAGAGACTTAATATTAGAAAAATTTAATATATTAGAAGAAGATGATGTTCGTTCTATTACTATGGGAGATAGTGGTGAGGATATTTTATTGTCACCCGCAGCTCGTAGATTGTTTCCATTTAGTGTAGAATGTAAAAATCAAGAAAAACTTAATATATGGGGAGCATTAGAACAAGCTGAAGAAAATAGTGATAATCATACACCTTTGGTTATATTTAAAAGAAACAGAACAAAGACATATGCTGTTTTAGAATTTGATAAGTTGTTGGAATTACTGAATGAATAAAATAGTTAATTTACTTAATAGAGTATTAAACTCTAATGGAACAAAACTTAAAAAGTTGAATGAATATATGTATTGGTCACCTTTTGTTTCACATCATAAACCCAAATTACAAATTAATATTCAAAATGGTAAATGGCATTGTTGGGTGTCTAATGTAGGTGGACGTAATTTATTTCAGTTATTGAAAAAGATAGGAGCATCTAAACAACATTTTGATGAATTGAGAGAATTAGTAGATGATATTCCACGTTATAAATCAGAAAGTAAGGAAGTGGGGAAAAAAGTATTATTACCAAAAGAATTTAAACCACTTAAAAATGGTGGTGATGGTATTGTAAGACGACATGCATTAACTTATTTACACAATAGAGGAATTGATGATAGTGACATTTTAAAATATAATATCGGTTATTGTGATGAAGGATTTTATAGTAACAGAGTTATTATACCAAGTTATGATTCTGAAGGTCAACTAAATTTTTTCGTAGGTAGAGATTTTTATAATAGTATAATGAAATATCGTAATTCAACAACTACAAAAGATATAATCGGATTTGATTTATTTGTTAATTGGGATGAACCAATTATATTATGTGAGGGTGTATTTGATGCAATGTCTTTTAAAAGGAATGCTATACCTTTATTTGGAAAAAATGTAATGTCATGTTTACAGAAAAAAATAATTGAATCTAAGGTTAATACTATATATTTAGCTTTAGATAATGATGCGTTGCAAGACGCAGTAAAAATTTCAGAGAATTTTATTAATAATGGTATAGATGTTAGAATGATGAAATTAAAAGAAAAAGACCCAAATGAAATTGGTTTTAAAAGTTTGTTATATTTAATACAAAGAACACAAACAACGAGGTTTTCAGATTTAATGAAAATAAAATTGAATGGTACAACAAAAAAACATATGGAAATATTATGATGAGTGGAAAGTTCATATTACCAACTCTGAACTTATGGAAAGTGTATGCCAAACTTTTAATTTTATGAATCAATTAGATGAGTGTACTAAATATTATCAAGGTGATATGATTAATCCAATAGCATGGGATATAATAGTACCAGATAAATTTATAAATGATGTTAAAAAACATATTAAGGATTTTGTTTGATTGAAACAAATGTTGTAAAAGTTCCATTTCGTAAGCTAAAACACATTCACCACATATCGGATATCCAAATCCGAAATCTTAAACGACATAAAGAATATGAACAGGTTTTTGAAAGAACTTATGCAGAAGTACGGAAAAATAAAGATAATGCGGTAGCATATATTGGTGGTGATATTGCTCACTCTAAAACAGATATGTCTCCAGAATTGGTTGACCAATTATCAAGGTTATTTAAAAATCTGGCAGATATATGTCCTACTATTATCATTGCTGGTAATCACGATTGTAATTTAAATAATCGTTCTCGTCTTGATGTTCTGACACCAATCGTGAATAATCTTAATCATCCCAATTTACATTATTTAAAAGATACTGGTGTATATAAATGTGCAGATGTATCATTTGTAGTATGGGATGTTTGGGATAAGAAAAAAGATTATATAAAAGCTAAAGATGTAGAAGGTGAAACTAAAATAGTTTTGTTTCATGGTACAGTAGATAAATGTCAAACCGATTTAGGATTTAGATTACCATCTGATGTAAAGATTACTCAATTCAAAGGTTATGATATGGGGTTATTGGGTGATATTCATAAACGACAACATTTGAATAAAGATGAAACTATTTCTTATTGTGGTTCTTTAGTTCAACAAAATCATGGTGAAGGATTAGACCACGGCTATTTACTATGGGATGTTATAAATAGAAAATCAGAATATATAGATATACCAAATGATTATGGTTATTATACGTTAGATATAGATAAAGGTGTAGTACCAAATATTGATGATATGCCAAAAAAGGCTAGATTACGAGTAAGAGTTTCTAATACGTCTGCAACAGAATTGAAAAAAGCTCTTGCAATTATTCATAACAAATATGGTATAGAAGAAATGTCGGTTACGAGAACTGATGCGTTATATAATACAGATAGAATTAGAAACAAAACTATACAGATAGGTGATATAAGTAATACTGATGTTCAATATCAATTAATAGTAGATTATTTGAATGCTAATCATATTGTAGATGATGAAACATTACTTAAAATAAAAAATATTAATGAATCTTTAAATCAAGATTTACCAGAAGAAGAAGTATATAGAAATGTTAATTGGAAATTGAAAACATTTGAGTTTTCTAATATGTTTAGTTATGGTGAGAATAATGAGGTAAATTTTACAAAACTTAATGGAATAGTTGGAATGTTTGCTCCAAATGCGGCTGGTAAATCTTCTTTATTAGATGCGTTGTCTTTTTGTTTATTCGATACTTGTAGTAGGGCCTTTAAAGCAGAAAATGTTCTTAATAATAAAAAAAGAGAGTTTTTTTGTAAAGTAAATTTCGAAATAGATAATCAAGATTATTTTATTGAGAGAGTTGCCAAAAAACAAAGAAAAGGTAATGTTAAGGTTGATGTTGATTTTTATACCATTGATGATCTTGGTGAAAAAATTTCTATGAATGGAGATCAAAGGAGAAGTACTGATGCTAACATACGAAAAGTAATTGGTTCTTATGATGATTTTATTCTAACTGCATTATCTTCACAAATAAAAAATTCTGTATTCATTGAAAAAACTCAAAAGGAAAAGAAAACACTTCTTGCTCAATTTATGGGTTTGGAAATATTTGATAAGTTATGGACTACAGCATCTGATGAAATAAAAGATGTATCAGCAGTACTTAAAAATTTCAAAGATAATGATTGGGAAAGAGAATTATCAGAAATAAAAGAATATAAAAAACAATTTAAAGAAACTAATAAACAATTAGTTAAAGAGCGTAAAGAAGTACAATCTAAAAAGAAATTAATTGAAACTAATATTATATCTTTATCAAAAAAATTAAGACAAACTGATAAATCTGTTGAGGATATAGATAAATTAAAAGAAAATAAAAATGTATTATTTGATACTTTGAGTAATATTGATACTGAACTTGGTGAAGTTGATATGAGAGTTGAAAAGGCAAGTTTATTGTATACAGAATTAAGTATAAAAATACAAAGTCATAAGAATGAAAAAACTGAAGAAAAATTTGTCGAGTTAGAAAATTTAGAGAATAATAAAAAAGAACTTGATATAGATTTAGATAAGATGAAAATAGAAGTTCGTTCCAAATTAGATAAAATAGAAAAACTTGGCAATTTAGAATGGGACGATAATTGTGAATATTGTATGAGTAATCCTTTTACATTAGATGCTATAGAAACCAAGAAAAAATTAGAAGTTGATAAGGATGTGGTTAAAGATTATTTGGTTAAGTTAGATGATTTAACTGAAAAGATAAATAGTTTGTATCATGCACGTGAACGAAAATCAGATTTAGATGATCTTGTAAATAAATTACAAAAAAT
>Ga0209756_1001193_pt1 | contig 24349 bp, 30 predicted proteins | sample ETNvirenome_6_85_FD_184071 | JGI IMG/M metagenome (GOLD analysis project Ga0209756, IMG submission 184071) | Marine viral communities from the Pacific Ocean - ETNP_6_85 (SPAdes) (version 3) | ecosystem: Environmental > Aquatic > Marine > Oceanic | place: Pacific Ocean | collected 2013-06-19 | reverse complement strand
CGGTGCAATATTTAAAATTACAGGTGGTGAACCACTAGTACAGCAACCTACATTGTTAAAATTTATTCAAGAGATGGATGTTGAATGGGGTTGGGTACCTCGTATAGATTTTGAAACAAATGCAACAATTATGCCTAATGAAGAATGGGGAAGACTTAAAGCTACTTTTACAACATCACCTAAACTTAGTAATAACGGTGATCCGGAAAATAGAAGATATAAGCCCGAAGTATTAGAGTGGCATGCTAATTATGGTTCTGGTTTTAAGTTTGTTGTTAGTAAAGAATCAGATTTGGATGAAATATTTGAAAAGTATATTGACCCGTTTGATATACCAACAGGTAGAGTTTGGCTAATGCCTTGTGCAGGTAGTAGAAAAGAACATATTGAAATAGCTCCTATGGTTGCTGAATTAGCTAAAAAGCATCATTTTAACTTTAGTCCTAGATTGCATTTATTGATTTGGGATATGGCTCTTAAAGTATGATAACCGTAGCAACTAATGGATGTTTTGATATTCTTCATGCTGGTCATGTACAATATTTGCAAGAAGCAAAAAAATTAGGAGATAAATTAATCGTAGGGCTAAACTCCGATGAGAGCGTTAAAAAGTTAAAAGGGTCTAATAGACCATATAATACAGAAAGAAATAGAGCTTTTGTTCTTCAAGCTTTAGAATGTGTTGATGAAGTAGTAATTTTTGATAGCATCACTTGTAGTATTTTCTTAAAAGACATTAAGCCAGACATTTATGTTAAAGGTGGGGACTATACAATAGACACCTTACCAGAATGTGAGAAAAAAACAATTTCTAGATATTGTAAGGAAGTTAAAATATTGAAGAAATACGACAGTCCTTCTACAACGGATTTTTTACGTAAGATGGAGTTAGAATAACCTTTTAATAAAATATTATATGGAAGAAGAGTATGATGCAACAAGTGGTTGGGTAGTTCCTAATTTTTATAAAGTTCCAGAAGGTTCTTTATTTGATCAAGAGTATGATTATTTGGTAAGTTTAGGTCACAGATGCTGTGTAGGGCAAGCTTTAAACTATATGAGAAAATCTTCTTTTCCTTTTGACTGGCAAGTAACTAATATTAATGCGTTACCTGGTATATTTGAAAATGAATTTAAAAATTTTTATCCTGATAGTGGTGTAGATTTTGCACATGTAATATATTATCAAGATGAAAATGACCAAGAAACTGATAAAATTAATGAAGAAGCAACTTGGGAAATATACAATAGAAGAAGTCAGAGATTAGTTAAGCTTCTTAAGGAGAATAAACGCAGATTACTTTTCGTACGTCATAAGTATCTTTGGTATTGGTCCAAATACCCTGACCATGGCGCTCAATATGATGCTCACCCTGTTAGTCATGATTTAGAACAACTCTCTAAAGTTTCCGATTCTATAAAGAAACTTTATAATAACGACAAGTTCCAAATAATGTACGTTTATCAAGATATGAACGATTTTAAAGAGTTTGATTGGGACGAAAAAGGAGAAATTGAACAAGAGTCATTTAAATTACCTGATGGTGTAACTCAACAAGATCAAGCAAAAGAGTTTACATATGTAGAACAGCTAGGATTTAAAGATAAAAACATTACACCTATAGTTGTTAAACCAAATAACGTAAGAGTAGAAGGTAACGCTATGTGTAGTGCAATTAACTCATTTATAAAGTTGACAGATGTTCATGATTTTGAGTTGCCTTATGGTTATCAAAAAATCAAACTATCTAGGAATATAGATGTCGAATAAAAAAGCAGTTTTACAATCAGTTTGTAATAATTACGAAGAATTAATAAATCTCACCAGCCCTCATAATGCTGAGTATGCTTCTAAAATAGGTTTCGAATATATTTTACATAAAAATTACTTTGATATAACAAGAGCCCCTGCTTGGCTTAAAATGTATTCAATTCAACATTTGTTCAAAGAAGGATATGATGAAATATTGTTAATAGATGGGGATGCTTTAGTTATTGATAAGGAAAAAAATATAACCGACTTAAAAAAGGAAGATAAAAGTATCCATATATGTTGTGATGGTATTGGTAAAGCAAAAAAATTACACCATACCAATACCGGTGTAATGTATTTGGAAAGAACTGATTTTACTATTCAATTTATTGATAATGTAATAAACAACCCAGAAAGTACATATTGGTTTGATAAAAGAAACTGGGAACAAAATGCTATTCATAACGAATTTAGAAAAGCACCTTATTTATATGAAAGAATAGTTGAGTTATATGAATCTAATTATTTTAATCATAATAGTGATTGGATATTTCATCCTTGCTGGGCTGGAGAATGTTTAGGCTCTTTTAGTCCAAGAGAATTTTGTGACGAAACAGAAGCAGGTAAAGGAAATAAAGAAAAAGTTAAATGGATAAAAAAGAAATTACAGTACCCCAAACAAGATATTTTTAAAATTTGATAAATATATAAGATGACCAGGTTCTCAAAGAGATATAACGAATTACTTGAGAAAACTAACTTAGATGCTAATGAATTAAAAGAAGGAGATAAATGTCTTAATATTAACCCTGATTGCACTCATTTTAAAAGCAAAGGTAAAGTTTTAAAGGTATACGATATCGAACAACCCGGAAAAGATAATACAGTAGGTAAATTCATTAGATATAAGGTATTAAACAATGGACCTACTTATGAAAAGGGTGATATTTTAGATAAAACTGAAATACAACTGAAAAAAATAAAATGAATTACGAATATAAAATTCAAGAACTATTAGAAGCTAATACATCCAAATATTATATGGATAAGTTAGGGTATGCTTTTAAAGATTTAGAACCTCATATTAGCAAACAAACTATGAAGTTTCATTACGATGTACACTATCGTAATTTTACTAAAGGTCTAAATGAAGCTTTAGGTAACAGACCAAAACCCCCAATTCAAGTTTTATTAAAAAATATTAAGTCATATGATGCAAAAGTAAATCATAACGGTGGTGGCTACTATAATCATTCATTATATTGGAAATTTATGACACCTGGAGGTTCAAACTTATCAACGAAAATGGAATTAGGAAGAGCTATTAAATCTACTTTTGGTTCTTTTAGCAATTTCAGAAAAGAATTCGTTGATAAAGGTACTTCCATTTATGGTAGTGGTTGGGTATGGTTAGTAAAGAAAAAAGACAAGTTAGAAGTATTAACCACACCAAATCAAGATAATCCTCTTATGCATGGTCAAGGACAACCTGTATTCGGTAATGATATGTGGGAACATGCATATTATTTAGACGATGGTCCTTTCAATCGTGAGTTCATGGATCGATATTTTAAAGTAGTCAATTGGGATTTTTGCAATAGTTTATTCACCACCGATTGATTAAATATAGACATGGATAAAGAAATTCGGAATATTTTCGAAAGTTATCAAAAAACTTGGGACCTTACACCCGCAGAATCCTTTAAAAGAGATAAAGAATTTTTTAAATTTGTTATTGAAAGTAACCCTCATTTAGCTCCTCTTAGAAATATAAAATTAAAGTATATTTTTGAGCTTTATGATGCAAAACTAAGACAAAATATAGAGTTAGACGCTCCCGGGTTAATAACTGAAAATACAAATATTACCGAAAAACAAGCCTTTGATATTTTACAAGAGGCTACAAAAAATGTAAGTGATCAAGAAGCCTACGAAGGAGTTAAGGCTGTTTTTGAAAGTATTTGTGGTGATATCTTAATTTATGGAAGTGATATCATATTAGAACAGAGTTATAGAGATACAGCTACTCAACAGAGAATAGACAAGAAGAAACAAGGTGCTTTACGCCATTTGTCTCCTCAACAGTACCGTAATGTTCCGGATTCTTTACGAAGCCCTAATAAGCCTGTTGATCCCCAATCCGGGCAAGGCGTTTTCGGAAATGTACCCCAATCAATGCGCGCACCAGCGCCGGCTGCACCACAAAGACAAGGAATTGAAGGTTACGCCGGTCCGCAACAACAACCTGCTGTTTCAGATGCTGAAAAGGTAACAGTTACTCTAAAAAGCGGCGAAAAAGTAGGTGGTGTTCCAACCGGCAAGCCAGCGGCACAGGGTATGACTCAAATTAAACTTGATAGCGGCCAAGTCGCTGCTTTTCCTGAAAATGTTATTGAACGTCCTGGTGCAGCACCAACTGGTGCAACTGCTGATGCTGAAAAGGTAACAGTTACTCTTAAAAGTGGTGAAAAAGTAGGTGGTGTTCCAACCGGTAAACCAGCGGCACAAGGAATGACTCAAATTAAGCTTGATAATGGTAGAGTATTTGCTTTTAGTGATGATGTAATTGAACGCCCCGGAACAGAGACAATAAAAACTGATGTTGAAGTAAAAGCTCCCCTAACTGGTCCCGGGTACCCAACAGCTGATGCGATTAAACTTCAGCAAGCTGAAAGGCAATTAGGTACCCAAGCATCCCAAATTAAAGATCTTGAAACAGCTGCATCAACACCAAGAGCTGCTGAAATACAGCAACAACAACAAATTAAAGACATACAAGCTAAAAATGATCAGCTTAATCAGCGAATTCAAGACATGGAAGCTGCTGAAAAAGATATGATAGCTGCAGACAAAGCAAAATCTGATCAATTTCAGCAACAATTGCAGGCATCAATGGAGGCAAATAATAAATTCCTGCAGAAGATGATGAAAACGATGGTCAAAGGAGGTAGTCTAGCTGATAGAATGGGAGCAATTCATAGAGGAGAAACACCTCCGGCCAAACCCCCAGCTGAGACAGTCTCTGGATCTGAATCCGAAACAGTAACAACTCCATATTCCAAAGATACAGTATCAGCAACAGAAACAGAAACTGAAGATCCTGTAAAGGGTTCTGCACCGACTATACCAAAACCAGGCTTGAAGAGCTTTCTTGGCGGTGCTTGGAAAGGTGCGAAGGACTGGGCAGGTAAAGCTGCAGCTAAAGCTGCTCCAACTGTTGCGGGATTAGCAGGAGGTGTAGCTGGTGGTCTCTTAGGTGGTGCCCCAGGTGCAATGGCTGGTGGAGCATTAGGAAAATCATTAGGTGCAATGGGTAGAGAATACCTGCAAGCACCAAAAGGAGATCGATTGCGCGCGGCTTTGAGAACACCTGATAAAATGGGACATGCAACACAAGGCGCTCTACTAGGTTTAGGAACAGACGTTGCCCAAAACTATATGGATCCAACACAGGTTCAAGCACAAACTATCGATGATGTATCAACTACTGTAGCCCCTCCGGGTACAGGTGGAGCTGGAATGGATTATAGTGATACAGTTGATGTTAATAGCCCAGAGTATCAAGCATCTATGCAACAGTATGCCCCGGAGGCAGAAGTAGAAGTTGCTGATCAAGTTGATGTAGAAGAAGCCCCTTATGGTGTTAATCCAAATACAGGCGAACCACTTCCTGAACCACGTGGCCAGGTTAAAGGTGGCCAAAGACTAATGAACATGGCAAGACGATGATGAATTTTAAAGATTTTTATATATTAGTATCTGAAAAACGAGAAGAAGCAGGATTTTTATCTAAAGTTGCAAACATACCAGGTGCTATAAACCGTTTTTCAGATACCAATCGTATCTGGTCAGGTCTAAAATCAATGGCTGATGATGGTAAAACCGGTTACCAACCCGTGTTTAAGAAGCATGAATCAGATAAATCATCTAATATTTATGATGCAAAAACTGTAAGTGAACAAAGAAAATTATTAGCTAAATGGAGAGATCAAAATATTACGTCTAAAGACGGTAATAGACAAGAAAAAGAATTAAAAAATAGATTGGTTCAAGACGACTCGGTTATAAGAATATATTCTAGTGCTTACGATTCTGATAACCTAGGAAAATCACTTAAAATGGTATCGAAAGAACGCCCAGATTTAATATCACCGGCTGATTTTAAAAAAATGTTTGTGACAAAAGACGGTAAACATAAACTTAAAGAAAGAGCTCACTTACCGTTTATGGTGGTGGTTTCTGACACCGACGCGACTGATGTGGAAGGTATAGTTGACGGGATGTACAGATCAGCAGCAGGACAACTTCCGAAAATTTTTGATAGACCCGGGCATTATGCCAATCAAGTTATTGACTCAATTGATGTATATATGCAAAGGGGTTATGGGATAGAAGAAGCTAAATCAATGGCAAGGAAAAAATATAGCCCAAAAGGTATGGATTATCTTGATAGCGCTTATCATATAGATACGTTGCGTTAATTGATTACAGCAGCTTCTTCATTATACTTCAGATATGGAAAAACAAAGCTTTGACAATACTGTCTATAAGACAGGAGCTCAAAGAGATGGTAGACATGGTAAATTACGCTTATCTCTTGTTCCTCATGAACCTTTAAAACGAGTCATGAAAAGGTATTTAGATGGAGCTAATACTTACGGAGAGAACAATTGGATGAAGGGTATGAATTACTCAGTTTATTACGATAGTGCTATGAGACATCTATTTGAATTTTGGGAAGGAAGACAGAACGAAGATCATTTAGCTGCAGCTGTCTGGAATATCTTTGCATTAATGCAAGAAAACAAAAATAAATCACTTGATGATAGGGATAATTTCCCTAATTAATAATATGCGTATTGCTGTATCAGGAACTGCTTGTCAAGGAAAAACCACTTTTCTTAATGATTTTATAAAAGAGTGGCCTATGTATTCTACACCTGAGAAGACATATAGGGACTTCATTAAAGAGAATAACTTACCTCATAGTGAGAATACAAACAAAGAAGCTCAGTGGTCTATATTGAATCATGTTGTTGATACCATGCTTGAATCTGAAAAAGGCGATAAAGTTATTTACGATAGATGCCCTTTAGATAATCTTGTTTATTCTTTATGGGCTCATGAGAAAAGAATAAACGATATAGACGAAAAATTTATTAACAAATGTATCCCGGTTGTAAGAGAAAGTTTAAAGTTTTTAGATGTTATTTTCTTTACACCTATAACTAACGTTAGTCCTATTGAAATAGTTGACGACGGTACAAGATCTATTAACAAAGAACATATTGAAGAAATTGACCATCTTTTTAAAGGCATAGAACAGCAATATTTTCAGAACTTAAAAGCTTCGCCTTTTTTACCTTCTGATGAGTGTCCTGCTATTGTTGAAGTTTTTGGTAATGAAAGAGAAAGAATCCACTTAGTAAGGCAATATCTAGACGCTGAAGGTGATTTAATGGGTGATAATTCTTCATCAATTTTAGATCCAGAAGAAATAGCTGATATGGAATCTATTTTAAGAGATCAAGAATTAGAAATAGCAAACGAAAAAGCAAAGACAGACGCTTTATTTAAACATATTCAAGAAACAAAAAATTAACTTGATGTTCCGTACACCTTAAGGGTAACAACTGCTGTACTCCATAATTTTAATGTGTACGATTTCGGCGGATTCGACGCCACCGTATATGAGAATGTACCTGGTATGTTACCCTGATTATAAACTAACGGAACAAATTCATCAAAATTTGCATTTAATACATTTGATATAATATCAGGATCATTAGTAAATGGTCGCTTATCGGATGTATCGTTTGGGTTACCTAAGGCAGTAAAACTTCCAAGATCTTGTTTAATTTCGACCTTTTTAGCAGAAGTATTTGGCTGTATCCCAGTAAATGTTGCTATTCCAAATTTAGCTTGAGGTATTACAGTAAAGGTTATCGGTTGGCTATTACCGTTAGTACCTTTTTCTATATAATAAGTACCCCCTTGAACTAATTCTTGAGGTCTACCGTCAGTATATGTAATTAAAAGCGCTGATTCGTTAGTAATTGCATCTCCGTCACCCCCTGAAAAAGCGACATCCCAATTGATACCAATCCAACTAAAATTTTCGCCTCCTACAACCCCGTTAACTGTAGGAATATTATTAATCGCTCCGGCTATAGTCGTGTCTGAATTATAATTATTTTGTAGATTAACTATATTGTTTTGAACTATTGTCGTACCTGTAAATTGAGGTGTATTATTTCTAACTTGAAGAACATCTCCGTTTTGACCAGGTTCTATAACTTTCCAAGCAGAAGACCCACCTTCGTATTTTACCAAACTTCCTGATTTAACGTTACCATATGGTAACCAGTTTGTAGAACTTAATCTAGATACTGTATTATAAGTAGAATTCCAATTAGCGCTACCACTTGCAATTACAGAACTTGCTCCAAGAGCAGAAGATAATTGATTTACTTGAGCATTCACACTACTAAAAGCATTTGTTAAACTAACGACTTGTGAAGATAAACTTTCTATTGTGGAATAAAAATCAACATTATCAGCAGTTAAAATTAAATTTTGAAAATCTAACTTATATATAACCCCATCAGAAACAGTGAATAAATAGTCTCCATTTACAATATCTTGAATTTCCGCTATACTATCTAGAGTAATAAAATTGGTATTGCCAATTGACATTTTAATTATTTATGCTAAAATACTTATGTACCATGACAATTTCTAAGTCATCTCAAGGGTATTGGGACAAAATAAAGAATACCCCGTCTTGGAAGCCTCCACCTCTTAAAGATACTGTGGGTTTAGCTATTATTACCTGTAATAGGGAAGATTTTCTTGAAAAGGTGTTAGCTTCAATACCAAGACACAAAATTCACTATCTTTGCATTATTAATGATGGCGATAGCCCGGACTTTAAAAATAAATCAGATCATGGCCCAAGAAGATTTGTATATAGTAAAAACGGCCTTTGTGGTAATTATTTTTATACTGGTGGTAGTAGAGGTGTTGGTTTTGCTAAAAACTGGGCATTTACAGAACTACTTAAAAAAGGACATTCTCAAGAATTAGCTAATTGGCCAGGTGATAAACAAGGCATAGATCATATGTTCTTAATGGAAGATGATATTATCATAAAAGATGAAAATGTTTTTGAAAAATATATTGAAACAAGTAAAAAGACAGGATTAAAACATCTAATGTATGGTTATCATGGACCTGCAAATAAAGTTGGTGGTAAACCTAGACCGAGAAAGATAGTTGATTACGGTGATGGTGCATCTGTTGCTCTTAATCAACATTGCGTTGGAGCTTTTACATATTATCATAAAAGCGTAATTGAAGATATAGGTATAAATGATAGCGCTTATGTCAATGCTTGGGAACATGTAGATCATTCCTATAAAATTGTAAAGAAAGGATATTTACCTGCTTATTGGTGGTGGCCTGATGTATCAGATTCATATGATTATCTTGACGAGCTAGCTTGTAGTGAAGTTAGTTCAGTGATACGACCTAGATCAGATTGGCATGATAATATTAATCGTGGTGCAAAGCATTTTTATAATAAACATGGTTATCTACCCGGAGTGGTTCCAGATACAAAAGTAGATAAAGTACTACAAAACTTAAAACAAATAAAACAAAATGCATGATTTAAAAGGTATAACATTTCTAACATTCGTTAGATTAGATAATGAAGAGAGAAAAGCTAACTTAAAAGCTATGCATAGTTTTTATAGAAATAACTGTGAAAACTATCAGCATATTTTTATTGAAGATGATAAAGAACCTAAAGTTACAAATACGCTTAATTTAGGAAAAGATGATGTAGTTGTTTTTTCAAAAAGCGATACTGAATGGAGAAAAGGTGAAGGGTTCAATAAAGGAATCAAATTAGCAAAAACTAATATTCTAAACTTTATAGATACAGATATTATTATTGATCCAAATCAACTATTAGAAACAGCAAAGATTTTGGAAAAAGATGATAATGCTGGGTTTTTATACCCTTATAATGGTTTATTTTTATGTGCTGAAAAGCCTTTAAAAGATAAATTTTGCAAAACGCTAAATTATGAAGAATTATTAGTAGTACCCGATGTTGTAAAAGAGTTCGAGGGTTCTTCTGGTAATAATTTGAGTTATGATAAAAATCTTGTTAATACAGTACATAACGATGTATTAATTGGCCACACTTCAAGTAAAGGTGGTTGTGTTATGGGACGAAAAGATAATTTAGTTAAGTGTAACGGCTATAATCCTCATTTCTTAGGGTGGGGGTATGAAGACGATGAAGCCCCTCTTCGTGTATCAAAATTAGGTTTTAATGTAGGTAGGGTTTTTGGTAAAGGAAAAGTATGTTGGCATTTACATCATTTTGATGGCACCGGATCTGAAAAAGAAAAACAACCTTTTTATAAAGACAATTTCGATATTATGTGTCTTGTCTCTAATTCATCTTCATATAAAATAAAGGACTATATTAACACATGGACGATGTAAACATAGCTGTATTAACAGGTTCAGACGAAAAGCAAAAAAATCTTTTAGATATAACTCTCCCTATACTCGAGCAATATTGTCTTTATCATGACTACGATTTGCATTACTTTACAGAAAATGTTGAAAATGTAGCACAAGTAGATGGTAAATCATATTTTGCTAGATACCCTTTTATTAAACATCACTTAAAAACATATAAATGGGTGTTTTGGATAGATGCTGATTGTTTAGTAATGAACTTCTATAAAAAGTTAGAAGACTATATCAATGATGATTATGGTATAATTTTAGATTTACAAGTAGGTGAAAAATATCCTTTAGCTGCTTCAGGGCATGGATTTTGGAAAAATGATGATAACACTCACTATATTTTAGATAATATGATTCATCATGCTCATAAAAGCAGTGCAGGGTTAGCTGATAATGAAATATTAAATTTCTTTTTTAATAAACTTCATAAAGAGCAAAAAGTCGAATTCGAAAAGAGCGTGAAGCTTCATGGTCCTGGTAAAGATAGAATAGGTCATTATGATAAAGAAATAATTGAATGTGAAATACATCAACGCCTTGGATTCCCAGAAGGAGAGTTTCATAATCATGAAAACATAGATAATATAGGAGTATCTTTCGAAGATGTTTATACGCCCGGTAGAGATTTTCTATATCATAGATCAGGTGTTAATAAACTCGAAAAAAGAACCGAAAATGCTTTAAACTTTTTTCAAAATACTGGTATAGAACCAAGAATGTTTGCTACAAAAGAAAGTGATTTAAAATATCATGCAGATAGACTTGTAAGACCAAAAATTGTTCCTAAATCATTAAAGACTAAAATCGATATTGGTAACTGGGCATACACAGCTTTAAACCCCGAATAATGGAAGACTTAAAAGACATAGACATAATTGTTGCAACAAGGATAGATAATCACGAAAGAGCTATTAATGCTTTTTTAGTTTATAGATTTTTTAAAGAACATAGCGTTAACAGTAAATTTATTTTTGTTGAAGACTCTGCATCTCCTTTTCTTCAAGGTTGTATACCAATAGAAGAAACTGATAAGATATATTTTGAACAAAATAGTTATTGCGACGACCCAGATTCATCGCACGAACTCAGGCAAAGCTTTTTTAGAAAATGTAGATCTTATAATATAGGAATTCAAAAAAGTGATAGAAAATATTTGCTATTTTTAGATTTAGATTGTGTAGTAAATCCTAAACAGATTACTGACGTATTAAACAAAATTAAAAAGAAGAGAGGGTTTGGTATATGTTATAACGGTCAACCTGCTTATTTAAATTATGAAGCAAAACAAAGATATGCAGATGCTCCTCTATGGTCTACTCTAGAAGGCTTCTATCCAGATTTTAAGTTACTGGAGGTTGCTTTAGATAATAGAAGAAGAGGGTTTCCTTCTTGGCCTGATTCATTGATGTATGAACATTGTAAAATATTAGGTGTAAATGCAGTTGGGGGTTGTTTATTAGGTATGAAAAAAGATTTTATTAAGATAGGAGGTTTTAATGAAAATTTTGCAGGGTGGGGATACGAAGATACGGAAATTATAAGCCGTATTAGAATTTTATACGGAAAGTCTCCTACTATGAATTGGGAAGATGATCGCGAACCTTTTTATAGGTGCGATGAAAAAGATGAATTTTTATTCCATTTTCCCCATACTAAAGAATCTGTCACTTCGCGTCAAGTTGTATTAACAAGTAATAAAAAGGAATGCGACAAAGTAGAAGGTATGAATAAAAAAGAACTTGAAAAATATATAAAAACTTGGACATGGTTAAAGTAAACATAAGAGATGATAATTTTACGCCTTGGGACCCGTCATCGTGTCATTTGGCTGAAAACAAATATATAGAATGGGTTACAGATAATGCACCCGTTAGCAAAAGCTGTTTTATTACTGATTTAAGATTGGCTGACGTAACAAAAGCTTCAGGCGTTAAACGAAAAGTAGCTTGGTTGTTAGAACCAAGAAGTATTAATCCTGGAATGTATAGCTGGATTGAACAACACAATAATCTTTATGATTTTGTTCTAACTTTCGATCAAAAGCTTATTGATAAAGGTCAAAACTTTTTGTATTACCCTCACGGAAGATGTTGGATTCATAACTATGAAGGTATAGATAATAAAAGCAAATTTTGTAGCTTATTTGCATCTGACAAAGCTATGACATTAGGTCATAGACTCAGACATATGATTGTAGATCGTTATCGTAGTACGGATAAAATGGATTGTTATGGTAAATATCCAGGTAACGTATTAGAGAAGAAAGAAGACGGACTTAACCCGTATTATTTTTCTGTTACAATTGAAAATTCTATAATTAGAGGTTACTGGACTGAAAAGTTGTTAGATGCATTTGCTACAAAAACCATTCCTATTTACTATGGCGATAAATTTTCAGTAAACAAGTTTTTTAATGAAGATGGTATTCTATACTTTGATACAATAGAACAGCTTGATGAAATAATCGAACAGATTCAAGGTGATGATAATGGAGCTTATTTCTATAATGAAAGAATGGAAGCTATAGAAGAAAATTTTAAAAAGGTAGAGGAATTTAGAGTTCCGGAAGATTGGATATTTGAAGAATATCCGTTTTTATTCGAATAATGGTTACAGTACAAATAAAAGGTGGAATAGGTAATCAGTTGTATCAAATTGCAGCTGTGTATAGTCATGCGTTAACGCATAACATTAAGTTTGTTTTGCACTACGAATTAGAATTTGGTGCAATGCAAGGTAAGCACCCTAAAGTATATAAAGATACTTTTTACAAAAATTTTGAATCTGTAGACACACCATTCAACATTGCTGTAAGAGAACCCTCTTTCTTGTATAAGCCGTTACCATTTTTGGGTATAGAAAATGACGCGGTATATGAAGGGTATTTTCAAAGTTGGAGATACTTTCAAAATTTAGATCGTAATACTTTGAATCGAATTTTTACTTTTGAAGATACAGTAAAAGAAAAAGTCGATAAGGGGTTAAAAAAGATAAAAGAAAAGTATAACGTAGAAAAAATAGTCGGTGTACATATTAGAAGGGGAGACTACTTAAGAAACCCTCAAATTTTTAATATTATAAAAAATGAATGGTATCAAAAAGCAAAAGATATGTTTCCTAAAGATACACTATTTTTATACACCACAGATGATTTACCTACAGTAAAGAAAGAATTTACATTTGATGATAGAAACGTTTTAGCAAATGGAAGTTCAGAAATGGAAGATCTATACATATTAACTCAATGTGATGATATTATTATGGCAAACAGTTCTTTTTCTGCTTGGGGTGGTTATCTCGGAAAAGAAAAGGGTAAAATTATTTGTCCTAAGAAATGGTTCGAGTATAAAGGCCCACCTTGTAACGATTTAAAAGATCCAAAATGGATCCAGGTATAATGGAAGTAAGATACGGTTTAATTGACCAAACGTGTGGTATAGGGGATATATTCTATCTACAAAAAATTGCTAAACTTCTGATTGAAAGAGGGTTAGTTCAAAAAATTATTTGGCCTGTAAAAGATGTATATGGTTATTTAAATGACTATATGGGAACCGATAAGATAAAATACATTCCTTTATCTCAGTTTGACGACCCGACTGGTTTATTTGATAAAGGTTTAAGACTTGATGCGGTAAAAATTGAAAGTTTTAATACTCACGGACCTACTCATTGGATTTATATTCCGTTTACTCATGCCGATAAAAAGTTTAGCGGTTCTGTAATGAAAGCAAAATACAAATTTGCTAATATGGAAGGTGAATGGGAAGATTGGGATGACTACTTCGATTTTAAAAGAGACCCTGATACGGAATATAAACTCTTTAAACATCTTGGTATTAGTCGTTTGGACGATTATGTTATCGTAAGCGGTACATATGGTACACCCCCTGCTACAGCTTCTAGAAGAGTAGAGTATAGTGGGGATAAAAAAGTTGTAAAATTAGAAGCTATAGAAGGGTTTTCTGTTTTTGATTGGTGTGCAGTATTTGAAAATGCAGCTGAGATTCATATGATAGAAACTTGCTTTATTTACATATTAGAAAAATTAAATCTTAAAGGTAATGTTTTTAACTTATATAGTAAGTGGAACCCAGCTTTTTGGGATCATATTAAACATATACCAAAAAAGGTAAAATGGAATTATTGCGATTGGTAATTAAGTTTAGATATGGGTTGTATTTCCATATTTGATTTAAAAAACGCGCAAGAAAGAAACAAAACCCCCTATTTTATAGAAACCGGGACTTTATTTGGTGAAGGTGTTGAATATGCAATTAAACAAGGATTCGAAACCATTCATTCTATTGAAATCGAACCTGTCTTAGCGCAACAAGCAAAAGAAAAATTTAAATCCTTTCCAAGTGTTACCATACACGAAGGAAATTCTTTTGAAGTATTAGAAGAGTTATTACCCACAATAAAGGATAACATTACATTTTGGTTGGATGCTCATTTTCCTGGTGCCGATGCTCATATGAAAACGTATGAGTCCTGCCTTAGCTTAGATAAAGATACTAACTTACCATTAGAGAGAGAAATAGAGCTAATAGCTAAACGAACGTCTGATTACAAAGATATTCTTATTGTTGATGATCTGTGGATATATGAACCTGTCAAAATTAATGGTGTTGGCTTTAATGAACATAGCAAAAATCACGGACATAAAATTACAAGAGAAGAACTAATGAATGGAAAAGATATGAGCTTCTTATATAATAATTTCGAGAATACACACGACTTTAAGAAGGTGCTTAAGCACCAAGGATATGTTATAGTGAGGCCCAAATGATTAATTTAGTAAATGATATACCAATAGGGGTAGATTGCCCGTTAAAAATTAATGCTATTGTTGAAGTAGAAAAAGATAGCAATTCAAAATATGAATACGTAGAAGATCTTAATATCTTTAAACTTAGTCGTTGTTTGTATAGTAGTATGCGATATACATGTTCGTATGGATTTATTCCTCAAACATTTGCTTTAGATAACGACCCATTAGATATACTAATATACAATAACGTCCCTTTAAGAACTAGTACACTTGTTGAAGTAAAACCAATTGGTTGTTTAGATATGGACGATACAGGAGAAAAGGATTATAAAGTTGTTGCTGTTCCTACTTCTCATGTAAAAGATTATAAAAGTCTTAAGGATCTAGATCCGCACTGGCTAAAAACCACGCTAAACTTTTTCACTCACTATAAAGATTTAGAAGATACCAAAACCGTTTCTATAAATGGTTGGCTCGGAAAAACAGAAACAAAGAAAATCATTAATGAAGCCCATAAAAGGTGGGTTAAAAAGTTGAAGTCTGAACTGCCTGATCTATAATAGATCTATATGGAATTTAATATCGACAAATACGATGGTAACCTACTACACGATAGATTTGCATACAAATTTTTTAAAGATAAAGTACTACCAATAGGTAATATTCTTTGCTTTAGAGCACCAATGGAAGTATTGGCTGATGGTATGATTGATCAGGAAGACATCGACAAACAAGAATTTATTTGGAGTGATGATGCAATGAACTTTTTATGGGAAATTCCTATATTAGATAATCCTGTAGGAGCAGTTGCATATCAAAGGCTTTTGAATACTCATATTGCAAATATTTTAGGAAGCGCAAAGTATTTAAATTGTCCTGTAATAATGGATGGTGACGATATTATGGTTCAAAAAGAGTTTACTCAAGGCGGTGTAACTCAACAAGAAGGAAAAGCAAGTGTTAGTATTACATATGTTAAATCAGGGGTAGCTTTAGGTCATACTGCTATTAATATTACAGCTGGTAAGAAAGCTCCTGCATTTGCATTTAGTACTGATTTTAATGACGAGCAAGTAAACGAATTTATGTCAGATGTTCAAAAAACGTTTTATGAATTAAATGACGATATGTTTGTTGCAACGTCGAAAGTTATTATTAAGTAAATGAGATGAGATATAGATTTATAATGTTTATTAATTGGTTTAGGTATTTGAAAGAATGGTATAATTATCATACATACGATAAATTTTTAATTGAGTATACAACTAAGCTTGATGGTGCTAAACTTTTAGGTACTGATTTAGATGAATAATATTTTTACTTTTATTAACGATATAATATTTGGTAAAAAAGGAGACGTTATAGAAAACGTAGAAGATGAAGACCAGTTTAATGGCTATCTAGTTAATAGGTGGGTAAGTATGTACTCACCAGAAAATGCTAAAATAATAAATGAAACGACCAACAAATATTACAATGTATTTGATTCAAAAAAAGAATGGTATGAATATCTTGTAAAAATTATACCTAAAGGTGCTCCAGGTCGTATTCGATACATAAAGAAAGAAAAAAGAGATAAAGTCAAAAACTACGATGAAATAGTAAAATTCTTAGCAAAACGATTTGAAATTTCAAAAAGAGAAGTACAGCAGTATATAGATTCAGGAAAAGTAGATCTATCCAATATTAAGACAGCATTGAAATAAAGACTTTACATAATAAGTCTTTCTATGTCTAATGAAATTGGAGCAGGTCCCGGAAATCGAAGACAAAGTATTGATTTATTGGCACCAAAAAAGAGTTTAATTGATTTATCTGTACCCACCGAAGGTTCTTTTGATTCTGCAATTGTAGGTTATCAAATGTGTCGTCTTATGGAAGACGTTATTCTTTGTAAGTTCAAAGATGAAACAGAAGATGGTCAAGCTTTAATTAGAAACGGTATTCATATACCTCTTAATGTTGATACTAAAGCATGGAGAATAGGAGAAGTTCTATTAGCGGGTACTAAATGTGAATATGTAAAGGTAGGAGACCATATTTGTTTTCCAAATAATTTAGGTATTCCTATTTCTAATATTGAAGTAGAAGAAATTGGTAGAGTAAAGAAAGGTATTTTTCTAAACGAAAGTAGAATTTTCGGAATCGTAAGACCTTACGATGCTAGTAGGTAGATCACAACTTATAACTCTTCTTAAAAACAATGTTTGTGAAGTTAAATTTGCAAGGAGAGTTTTCAAAGCAGGAGCCCCTCCTACGAGAAGAATGTTGTGTACCAATAGTTTCACTCTGCTTAATAGTGAGAACGGGAGGTTAACTTTGAACTTTAGACCTACAGCTAATTTTCAACCTTATAATCCAGCAGTTAAAAATTTGATAATAGTATGGGATATTTTTATGCAAAACTACAGACAAATAAATTGTGATAATGTAGATTTAATTCAAACTATCCCCGCTAATGATGAGTTCTGGGAATATTATGTAGATAAAATAGAAAATATGTCTCAGCAAGAAAAAATTAATTTCCAAAATATGTAATGGTTGTAAAACTTATAGAAGAAGTGGAAAAGAAGTTCCACAAATTTTTTTTAAACGATATAATATTCGATATCGAAGGTAAGGTTATAAAAAAAGGAAAGCTTATTAATGTAAGTATAAAAGACTTTTTTCTTGAGTTTAAATTAGAAGTACAAAAAGGAGGTATAAAGGTATTTGAAATACCATACCCTTTTGAATTAAAAGATTCTGATTCATCTGTTGTATTTAACTATAGATTAGATAAGTTTGTTTTTAACGATATAGTTAGATTGGCTAAAGTTAAAAGAATTAAGCCTAAGAAAAATTCAAAGTTTTATGATGTGGTAATGGTAATGAAAAAATTATGAGTGAAAAATATTTTAGCGTTTTTAGTGGAGAGATTTACGATCTTGCAGAAGAATATACAAACTATTTGGATTGCGGTCAATTAAAAATTACCGACGATCCTAAATCTAGCTGTAAGCGTTGCCACGGAAGAGGGTTCACTGGAAGAAATGTAGATTCTAATCATTATGATATGTGCCGTTGCGTTCTAAGAAATGCATCAGATGAATTATTAGCTGAAATGACACAGCATCAAGTAGAGGATGTAACTCTACATACTAAAAAATCTGATTTTGATTCAATTGTAGAGGACGTTTACGAGGCTAACTAGTTGACTGTTTATTGAGTCCATGTATAATTGTGATATATGTTCAGTAAGTATGTTGCAAAATTTCCAGACGGTTACAGCCCGTCCGACCCTCAAGTCAATCTTTTAAAGGAGATTGAGAAAGCATACAAGGAAGGGTACAAGTATGTAATCGTACAAGCACCTACAGGTACCGGGAAAAGCTTCATACCTAGAACATTAGGAAACATTAGTGCTAGCTCAACAAAACACTTTAGTAATTTAATTAATTCATATGAAGCATATCGTAAAGATCAGCATGGTAATTATATTTTTGAAAAAGATTGTTTAAGTGAACCGGCATTTGGTACATTTGCTCTTACCATTACTAAACAACTACAAGATCAATATAAACTATTGTTTGATGACATCGAGGTTCTAAAAGGTAAACAGAATTATACTTGCACGGTAGATGAATCATTTGATGTTGATACAGCTCCTTGTATTCATACTCCAAGACTTAAAAATGATTGTTGGGAAAAGAATTCATGTCCATATTTTACAAATAGAAATCTTTCATTATCAAATCAATTTGCAGTATTAAATTACAAAATGTTTATGGCTTTACCTCAGCATGTAAAACGTAAAAACTTTTTAGTGTGTGATGAAGCTTCAGAATTGGAAGAAGAATTGGTAAGACGATTTAGTGCTGAGATAGATTATAAACGATTAGATTTGTACAATGTTGAATGTAGTAAATTAAAATCTGAAAAATATGATGTACAATACAGATGGTTAATTAACCTAATATTTGTTTTAAGTGAAAAGGTAAACGAACTTACAAATAAAAATTCTAGTAAAATTAATGTATTATCTTTATCAGAAGCAAACAAACTAAAGTATCTTAAAATGGTTCACGGTGATTTGACTACGGTTGAACAAATGTGGCATAAATGTGAATACGTTGTTGACATCAAATCGGATAGAGTTAGCTTTACCCCTCTGAAGGTAGATGGGTTAAGTAAGCATATTTTTGATTACGGTGATAATATTTTGTTAATGTCTGCAACTATTACAGATCATGCTCAATATGCAAAATCATTAGGAATAAAGAAATACAAATACATTGAATCACCATCAGCATTTGATGCTAAAAAATCTCCAGTGTATCTATCGACTCAACCTGTATTAAATTATCAAAATTTACAAAGAAATTTGCCAATATTGGCAAAACATATTCAAGATTTATGTGATCATCATAAAGATGAAAAGGGGATTATCCATACTCATTCATTAGAGATATGCAATTATCTTAAGAATAAATTAGTAGGTGATAGATTTTTATTTAGAGAGCAAACAGCTACAAATGAAAAGATTTTAAAAGAGCACTTTAAAACATCGAGACCAACTGTATTGGTATCACCTTCACTTACTTTTGGTACTGATTTAAATGGCGAAAAAGGAAGATTTCAGATTATAGTTAAAACACCTTACCCTCCTTTATCAAATAAACGAATAAAAAAACTATTTGATTTAGATAAAGATTGGTATTCAAATAAAACTCTATGTGCATTAGTTCAGACATCTGGTAGGTGTACAAGATCAAAAGCTGATTATGCCGTTACGTATGTTCTTGATGGTAAAGCAAGAACTTTAATATCACAAAATAAATCTAAGCTACCCAAACACTTTATTGAACGATTAGTCTGAATAAATAATAGTAATGCGCTGGAAATCAAATTATTTCGAAATTCAGGATTTAATTATTCAATTTGCGAATGCTTTTGATTCTATAGTTATAGGTAGATATAATAAAAACAGAGTACAAAAGGACAGAATTTTCGTAAGGTATCTTTACGCGCCAAAGCAACGCGTTTTATATGATATCGTCAATAAAGCAAAAACAATAACATTACCGGTTGTTGCTATTAGCATTAATAGTATGACCAGAGATAATGACAGAGTTTTTAATAAACTACCTGCAGTTGGACAGACGGGGTCTGGAAACGCATTATATTATCAAGACGAATTTACTCATGAAAAGTATAACATGCCAACACCAGTAAACATATCTGTAAACTTTTCTATCATAACACGTTACCAAATGGACATGGATCAAATTCTTAGCAATTTTATCCCTTATACAAACCCTTATATTATTATAAGTTGGCCTGTTCCAAAAGATTTGGTCAATTTGGTTGGTCCTCAGGAAATAAGAAGTGAAGTTTTATGGGATGGTAATATTAATTTACAGTACCCTCTAGAATTAAGAGCTGGGGATAAAGCACGAGTTACAGCAGATACTTCATTCACTATTAAAGGATGGATATTTCCTGCTGCTGAAAATGCAATTGATAACATTTATAAGGTAACCACGAATTGGTACCCTGTAAGCGGTGGTAGTGGTACAGGTACAAAACTTACGAGTGATAATTACCCGTCATTAAGTGCGGAGTTATCTGGAACACCAGGAATGGATACAATAACTATTTCTGCATTCCCAGATGAAATAGAAGTTTTTAGAACGCAACAGGATCAATGAAGAGAGAACGTTTACCAGTATTAGCACAACAAACAAGCCTTTCAGGAGAAAGTAGACTAATTTTTAGTGAAAACCCTACTTCATTTATCTTTGTATCTCCATGGTTAAAAAGCGCACAAGGGCAAGACGGATTACAAAAATATTATCAAGTTTTCTTAAGTGCAGCAGATACAGAAAATTTTTGGAGTGATACTTCTTCTTTGTCTACTACGCCATTAAGTAGTGTAGACTATTTTAGTTCTAATGCTACTTTATCGGCAAGATTTCCTGCTTTTAGTGGTTATAATGTAGAAGATTTCGGAGGGCAAGTCCTAAGAAATGACACAACGCAACAAATAAAAGTAAATATTACTGCTTTATCGGCTGCTGCTACTGGTCATTTTCAGTTCGTTCTTACAGCTCCAGGTGGGCAGACTATTTACCCTGGTACTTTATATGGTCCAAATGCTAATCCAGATGCACCTCCTTTTTATGTTCAAAGTAAAGATGTACCTGTCACACCTACACCTACACAAACTCAAACAATTACTGTAACACAAACACAAACTCAAACACCTACAGGTACAAGAGGTGTCACTGCAACACAAACAGTAACCCAAACACCAACTTCTACTCAGACACCAACACAAACGGTGACTCCAAGTAAAGGAACAACTAAGACACCAACACCAACAAGCTCTAGAACAGCCACACAAACACAAACAACAACAACTTCTAGAACACCATCACAAACAGTTACACCAACACAAACAAGAACACAAACACCCACAAGAACAGTTTCGCCTTCACAAACAAAAACTGTAACACGTACACCTTCACAAACTTCAACCACCACCCAAACACCAACACAAACTCAAACACCAACAGTTACACCTACACAATCAGCAACACAAACTGCCACTCAAACTCAAACAAGAACACAACAAAAATCTCCAACCAGAACACCATCAAGAACAGTTTCACAAACAGCAACTCAAACCGCTACACAAACAGCAACTCAAAATGCTACACCCACACCTACACAAACATCAACACAAACACCTACAAAAACAGCAACCCAAACACCTACTCAAACTCCTACATCATCTGCTTCACCAACAGTTACACCTACACAATCAGCAACACAAACACAAACTCAAACACCTACACCTACTGCTACTCAAGGTGCATCTCCTACACCAACCCAAACACCAACTCAAACTCCTACACAAACACAAACCCCTACACAAACTGCTACACAAACTGCTACCCAAACATCTACACCTACCGTAACACAAACAAGAACATCAACACAAACAAGATCTCAAACACAAACATCTACACAAACACAAACTCCTACCCAAACTCAGACACCAACTCAAACACCTACACAAACACAAACTCAAAATGCAACACCAACCCCTACACCTACCCAGACACAAACACCTACCCAAACCCAGACACCAACTCAAACAGCAACATCTACTCAGACACCAACTCAGACACAAACACCAACTCAGACACAAACACCTACCCAGACACAAACATCTACTCAAACACAAACTCAAAATGCAACACCAACCCCTACATCTACCCAGACACAAACACCTACCCAGACACCAACTAATACTCAAACACCTACAACAACACCTACACCTACTACAACACCTACACCTACCACTACTGTGACAAGAACACCATCAGAATTTAGTAAACAAGCTTTTATAGCCTATGAGTAAAACTACAGATATTTTAACAAAAGCAAAAGAAATAACGGATATTGATAAAGGATGGGTATCCGTTGGTGTTGGCTTTAAAGAAAAAAATGGAGAGCACACTGGTGAACAATGCATGACATTATTGGTTTCTGAGAAAAAAGCTCTTAGTGCTTTATCTTCAGATGAAATATTTCCTTCTACTGTTAATGTAAATGGTGAAGATATTAATACAGATGTTGTAGAAATGCCTATCCCTGTGCAGTTTGAAAGTCAATGTTATGAAGACGAAACCGTTGCACCAATTTCGGAACATAGAGCTGTAGTAAGACCTATTGAAGGTGGTATCAGTATGGGTACTATTCCCCCTAACGGTTTTAGCGGTGGTTATAGATCAGGCTGTACATTTGGAGGTATTGCCGTAGATAAAGAAGACAATACTATAGTTGGTCTTACTAATAATCATTGCATGGGTTATCTAATAAACCCAACTGATACAGGAGGACATGACCCCTATTACGAAAGCTTTTTAGGAAAAAAATATTATTCTCCCGATAATGCGATTTTAACCTTTCCCGATGCAACAACTTATACAGGAGGGCAGGGATTACCTGTTTTTCAAAACGGTTCTATTGACGCTGGAACTTCAGCACAATCAACATTAGAACCATTAACAATTGGAATATATAAAAGAGCCAAACCTTGGTTTTATAATAACACAGGTGGTGTATATAACAAAGTCGATACTGCCATTTTCTCTTTATCTTCCAGACACGATCCTGGTGATGATGTTATCTTTGATGCCGACGAATCATTTAAACAACTAAATTTAGATGAAACCTCAACAATGAGTTGGGCTACCGAAGAAGAAATATCATCTCTTTTAGACGCTGATAATATAACTGAAGGGTGTGGGTGGGCGGTTTTTAAAGGTGGAAGAACGACAGGTCCAGTTGGTTGGCCAGGAAGTGATCCTTATGGGTCTGATTCATGTACTTTAAGTTGTTTTTTTATAGGAGGTGCTAGTACTAATTTACGTGGAAACCCCGCCCAACCCAGTAATCAAGGGATGATTTACTACGGCCCACAAGTTTTTATTAGAGGAAATACAGACCCGGGGTCATCAGGAGACTCTGGTAGCATGGTATGTGCTCTTTTTAATCAAGGAACAGGGTCTGAAGAATGGAAGATAATTGCTCATTTTTGGGGAGGCAGCGGTCCAACCGGTGATAGCCCTAATGGATATGGGGTTGGGTCAAGAATATCTGATGTAGCATCAGAATTAAACTTAGAAGCATATACAGGACAAACTTCTAGTCTTACATCTACAAAAACTACTAAAATTGTGCAGGGGTATCAAAATGACGATACATTAGAGATAGATGGTAAAACATATTATGCTGTGGGTATTACATCCGAAGACCCTAACTATACCCCATAACTTATTGACATTAATGGAGATGAATAAATAATATTGTGGCAGACATACCTACATTTAGAGATTTAATCAGAGCTACAAATCCAGGCCCGGCACTTGGTTCTGAATGGTCTAAAGTTAATATACATGGATCTCCTATTCCTGCTACACCAACACCTACACCTACTTACACCCCTACTACAACACGAACAAATACCGGAACAAAAGCAGTTACCCAAACAGTTACAATAACTCAATCGCCTACAAAAACACAAACCCCTACACAAACAGCGACTAGATCGGGTACACCCGCGGTTACTGCAACTAAAACAATTACAGCAACTCAAACACAAACCAACACAACTACACAATCTAGAACGACAACACAAACAAGATCACAAACACCAACACAGACTAGAACGCCTACTCAAACGCCTACTGTTACGGTTTCGATTACAGATTCTCCTGCAG
>Ga0209756_1001190_pt1 | contig 24363 bp, 25 predicted proteins | sample ETNvirenome_6_85_FD_184071 | JGI IMG/M metagenome (GOLD analysis project Ga0209756, IMG submission 184071) | Marine viral communities from the Pacific Ocean - ETNP_6_85 (SPAdes) (version 3) | ecosystem: Environmental > Aquatic > Marine > Oceanic | place: Pacific Ocean | collected 2013-06-19 | reverse complement strand
AGCTTGGCGCAAAAGGTGAGAAGAAGACAGCACCAGCTGATAGGCATAAATTTATGCTACCGGGTAATAATCCTATTGTAAGATCATTTAATTCAACGAAAGGGAGGGGACTTGCAGGATTCATTACACAAATGAGTCTCGGTTATGAGAACGCAACTTGGGAAATAAACAGAGGCTCTCGTGCCCCCCAGAAAGTAGAGATCCAGATAAGTTTTTCACCGATACACGACCTTCCGTTGGGCATAGATCAGTTTGGCAATTTAATCGCACCTTCACACCCAGTAGGAATGGCTCATGTCGACCCATGGGCTCAGGGTTACCCGGGTACCCCTCCGGAGAAAGCATTGGGAGATGTTGAAAATAAACAACTAGAGTCGATCATGACCGGACCGATGATTGATGCGACGGCGCTATCGGAGGAGGATGATCCGAATGAAGGAACTAGTGGAGCAAAAATACCTCCTTCAACCCCTGCACCGAGCCTTGGTGGATTTGACCCCATGCAATTAATGTCGGCTGTTGGTGGTCTGGGTGCGTTAAAGGATCTTTTTTAAAAGGTGAGCTTGTATGTCAAGATATAAGAGTGATAGTATCGTCGAGGGCGGAAAGATAAAAGGAACAGCTCAAGCTGTTGCTAGAATAAGAAAGGCCATGCGTGCTGGATCGATTAAGTGTAAAATAGTTATGCTCCAAGAAAATTCACGTCTGGATAAGCTCGCCGGCATGTACTACGGAGACGGAAGGCTCTGGTGGGTCATCGCTGCAGCTTCTAACATTGGATGGGGTCTTCAAGTCCCCGCCGGAACCAACATACGGATTCCTATGGATTTGAGTGAAGTAATGAGGTTTGTCTAGTGAGCAGCAAGATTCTCAAAGACGCGATAGATGACTTAGGCCGATATTACGGATTGAGATCTGCAGATGAGTATCTTAATACTATTCTGGGCAACTTAGACAAGGGAAGCTTCCCAGGCCTTTCTTCAGATAGTGATTCGAGCACAACTCCAAATTTAAGAGGTAAACTTTTAAATGCAATTTCATGCGGCGGTGACACTAGCTTTCCAACTACTGAAGCTTTGATGAAATTTATTAACGAATGTGTTAACGGTAAACCAGGTCCGGACAGTGAGTCTAATGGGAACTTGATGAAGCAATTCAATCAAGATATTTGCATAACTCCACACTCTGATAGTGAAGGGTCCCTTATTTTGGCTTGGCCATCCAATGAACTTTCTGTATCTGTGCCCGATGGAGAAGCACAAGATCAGGGACTAGGAAATCCAAAAAATGGTGAATATTGGACAGTCAATGATTTAAGAGAGAAGGATTTACCTAACGCAGATGATCCCACCAATACAACAAAAGTAAATGTGATACAGGTTTTTCCAGCAGCTGGTAATGTTTCCAATTCAGATTCTGATGTCGCGTCTTTATTCTTGTCCGCGATTCCCACTCTAGAGTATTCAAGGGCAGTACCCTTCCTAGATGTGTTATTGCTGAGTCCGATACCTGATGACAAGAATAAAACCCGACCGTTCTCTTTGGGAAGATTTATAATGGGCACTAACGTGGACTCTGAAACGAAAATGTTACAACAACAAATTCACGCTGAAGATCCCTCTATATTTCATTCTCTCAATTCTGGTATTGATGATGAAGATGCCAAGGCAGATTCTTTGCGCACAGCCGCAACAATGGAAATATTTACTTCCCCTCAAACAATGGTCCCCCTCGCCAATATAGAATACCAGGACATGGGTGTGGCATTTGGCGGTGTCCTGGACGGAGGCGGCCGAGATTATGGCAATGCATTCTCATCCTTTATGTCTATAGAACAAGTAAAGATTAATGTGGCACCCGGGGGGACGGGAATGTTTTCTTTTAAGACTGCAGATATAGGCTTAAAACTCCATGATAAGACACGTTTGGGTGACATATCTCCGTTAGTTGTACCTGCTGAAAGAAATAATGTCCAGTTCGTCATAACATACGGGTGGTCTCACCCACTACCAGATGGACGACTCCCAGATGCAAAAGCAAATCGATTTGGAAGTCTAATCGATGCGATGAAGATAACAGAGACATTTCAAGTATACAATAGTGATATGACTTTTGAGGCAAATGGAGAAGTATCGATAGGATTAAAGTTACATCTTTTAGGAGCATCAGGAATAGATAATTTAGATATTACCATTCAAGAAGTCTCTGATGTAGCTTCTGAGCTTAACAAAGTTGTAACTCTAATTAATAAAACTCTAGATGAATATTCCGAAGAGCTTAAGAGTAGAGGGGGAAAAATAGCAATTCCCAAATATGTGTCGGCCGCCGGAAATCTTAGTTCTGCACGTACCATGAAGACCGCGGATATATCAAAGACTTATGCATGGCTAAATGTTCGAAAAGGTAAAAGCGATCTGCTGCGGAATGTGAATGAACTAACTAAAGAGCTTCTTGGAAAAAAGAAGAATGGAAAATATACAAACGGTCTGGTTACTGATCTTGTGTCTACAAAAGAAAGTGCTATTGAAAAAATCATAAAACAGCTCCAAAATACACCTGATCCTTGGCTGCGACCGGTCGGCACCTATGATGGAAAGTTTAACTCAAAAAGGTGGCCACGGGGTCGAACCGAGAAGACTAAGGCAAACGGTGGATCAGGAAGATGTACTCAAAAAGTCATATCACTTGGGAAGTTAATAACATATTTTGTAGGAGAGTCTGTCCGGACAAACAACCAATTTTCAGAAGTTCAATTAGTTTTTCATGCTTTTAATGAGTCTGCATCTTATCTTTTTGACTGCAACATAGCACAATTTCCTATCTTGTTAACTGACTTGGAGACAATACTGAAGGCAAGGTTTAATTCTTACGGAAAGATGAGCATGGGGGCATTTGTCAACTTAATACAGACATTTTTTATAAATGATCCTGCGGCAATGGGTTACGGTTTTGCTAAGGCATACGGAGCTCGAAACACCAAAGAAAAGCTAGCTCAAAGAAAATCTGTTGCCAAGACTAAGACCCCAAAATATCCCGGTGTCTCAAAAGGAAGTAAGAAATTTGTCTTGGCAGATTATCAAAGATATATTCTGCTTCAAGCATATGGCACACCGGGTGAAATGGGAAGATCGAATGTATCTTTTAAGCAACCCCAGCTAAATATTAAAATACAAGCATCCCCATGTCGCAATGGAATTGACGAAGGCCCCGGCGCTCCTGCTCAACCTGGTAAGCCCATTCTAAGGATGCAGATATTTGATAGTCAATGCAATACGACTGAATCTCTCTACGATGTTTTTGATGCGTTTACATCCTCAGGTATTACTGGAAAAATGAAGAGAGAGAACACCGGCACCCGCCGCCACCCGCGACATCAAGAAATAATTGAGAATCAATATGAAATTTTGGGACCTGATAACTTGGGTCTAGTTGAAAAATTTAAAGTCGACTCTGATTTGGAAACTGAAACAGGATTAGACGCAAAGACTCTAGAAGATCTTGCTAAAGATAAGTACATTTTGAAACCAAATACAATCGGAAACTTAAAAGAAGCTTTTCATAAGTTAGTACCCAGCCTAATTTACGGCTCAGCTCAGGGCGGCTTTATAGATGCTAAACTCAAGACACAAAATGATCCTGCCATGACCACAATTGGAATATTAGGAGCAAATAAACCTGAGAAAGACAAGGAAGTGGGAGAGCAGCAAATACCCATGCAAATTTTGCCTACGATGTTAGATATGGAGACTCTGGGATGTCCTTATGTCACATTTGGGCAAAGCTTTTTTGTTGATTTTAATACCAACTCATCTGCAGATAATTTCTACACAGTTTTTGGGGTTAGTCACACTATATCTCCGGGGGAGTATAAGACTAGCATAAAGTTTGCAAATCAGAGAACTTACGCCCGATACACAACACCATTTGATTCTGTGGCAGACTTGGCTCTAAGAGTCCACAAAGAAAATATAAAGAAAAAGAATAAGAAAAAGAAGAAGAAATAAAATTCAAGAGTGTATTTTTGTGGCACTTGTGTAATAATATAAGCGTGGACATCTATCTAGAACTTTCAGAAAGCAAGAAAATTTTGATCGGTGAAGTTGATCATGATTCTATTGAAAAGACACAGATGAGCTTAATGACAGGTAAATCTGAGATCAATGGCTTTATGAAGCTAGTCGGATCTTCGGAAATATTTCCGATGCCCACAAACTATCAATCGATGTGTAACATCTTAGGAATCACCGGAAAAGATGCAGCTTTGGCAGTGCCTAAAGAATCACTACGTGCACACTTGAAAACATGCGTAGAGGGTATCCAGAATGCTCTCTGTGACACTGAAAACTCAGATTACCTAGTAACCTACTTAACAATCAAAAGATTCCTCCAGGGCCTATCTAGATCTTCCATAGACCTTCCTAAGCTAAAGGGCATGATAGAAGAGACAGAGTATGAGACTGTAAAGAGTACTCTTTCGAGTTTTTTACCCGCCCCAGGTAGTTTATGTAATAGAGTAGAGTACTCCACAGTAAACACATCTACGGGAAGACTCACCGTCACAGGAGGTCCCCAAATACTCACGGCTCCAGCGAGAGTTAGAAGTTGTCTCAAGAGTCGATATCCTGGCGGAAAGGTAATTCAAATAGATTTAGTGTCAGCAGAGCCCAAGTTTGCGCTGCATGTTAAAGGTGATGATATACCAGTTGATGTTTATGAATTTGTGGCGAACACTATTCTAAAAAGTCAAGTTGAGCGCTCTCATGCAAAATTGATTACTTTGTGTGCCTTATACGGACAATCTCCTAAAAATCTTGAAAAAAAGTTGCCTGAGTGTGTTAATGCAAGAAGCGTCATTAGACAGGCACGTAATTACTTTGATTATGATAGATTAAAAAGACGCTTGGCATTAGAGTTATCAAGCAACAATCTTAGGAATGCTGTGGGAAGACCGCTCAAGATTCAGGATAATAATGAACACTTGTTGATAAGCTATTATTTACAAAGTTCCGTTGCTGAAGGATCCCTTCTTATGTTCGCACAATTTTCAGAAAACTTTTCTGATTATTGTTCTCCTTTGTTCGTAATTCATGATGCTCTGATAATCGATTGTCAAAAAGAGTTTGCAGAATCTCTCTTAAAAAACGAAACAATAGAACTATCTTTGGGCGACTGGAAGTTTGATGCATCAGTTAAGGTTTTGGAGGATAATTAAAGAACATGGACAAGTCATTTTTAGAAAGAAAAGTAAGGTCTGCTTTGTGGAATATACTCCAAGAGCAAACCGAAGAGACTGATAAAGGAAACAAAGTCCAGGCACCAAAGCCTGTTGCCCAGAAGCCTGAAGAGAAGCCAAAAAAGAAGGCACCCAAAAGAAGAAAAAACAAGCGAGGGACAAAAGGTCCGCCAGGCTCAGTTGGAATAGCTTCAGGTGCCTTTGGCACAGGCGGACGATTTAAATCTGCGACCACAGAAGCAGGCGCTAGAGCTATGAGTGATCCAAAAGGTCTTATGAAAGATTTGGGGGTCAAGGTCACCTCCGGAAACGATTTAGAGCAGGTTTTGGGTGTTATGAATGCAGCTATTCATTCGAATGATATCATGGGTCAAGCTTACTCCGGAGCAACTCTTACTCAAGAGCAAGCACCTGATGGGACATTAGTGAACGTTGTAGGTATCACAAATGCCGGCCTGGATCACCGCAACGCCATAAAGTTTTTATCACATACATTACTAGGTGCCAAAAATGCGGGTATGCTAAATTTGGTCAAGGCAGTAGAAATAAATAAAGGTCGAAATGCCCCGATCATCGTGTACGTAGTTTAGTTGAACACTGAAGATACTATTCATATAATGTTAACATGAAAGATACAGAACAATTATTATCTCAGTTTGAAAAATATAGTGGCGTTCTTAAGAAGGTCATCGGACCGGAGCCAGCAAAGGACTTATGTGAGTCTTTAGGAGAACGATTGCTGATGTGTCCCCGCGGCACAACTGAAGAAAATGGTGGACATCCCGGCGAGCTATTAGCTTTTAGCTTAGAGGTGGCATCTATTTCTAAGTCTCTTTCAAAAACGTTTGGCAACACTAAATCATTAGTTAAAGTTTCTCTTTTACATGAGCTAGGAAAAGTGGGAGGTCTCTCTCCAGATGAAGACCTTTATCTAATACAGGACTCTGAGTGGCATAGAGAAAAATTAGGCCAGGTCTACAAATATAATGACAAATGTCCAAAGATGAATACAGCTCATCGTTCTCTTTGGCTTCTTTCTCATTTTGGGATAGATCTTTCTAGAGAAGAGTGGGAAGCTATTAACGTTTCACAAGGGCTTCATTTACCAGAAAATCAGTTTTATGCAAATTGCTTAAATCCAATTTCAGCTGGTTTGTTAAGTTCACGCTTGTCTGTTCTGCACAAACAGAATAGTTAGTAATATGAAAAATTTACGATCTCTAATTCGAAATATCATAAAGGAAATGAGGATTTCTGAAGAAAAAGAAGAGCTCCTCACAGAGCCTGATGAGCCCGAAGGAACAACGGAAGAAAACGAAGTAAGTACAGTGGCCAGTATTGCGGGAGTAACAACCCCTTTAGGCACAGGCCCGACTTATCCTAAAGGCCGCCGAAAGAAGAAAAAAGAAAAAGCACCTGTCGGAAATGAAGACTGGTACAAAAATTAAACTTGAACATTAACTATTAAAATTTTAGACTTTAAAGACTTGGCAGTACGTGCTAAGCAATATAATTTGACCATTAAAACATTAAGGAGTTAAACAATGGCAATTGATCTAGATGCAATTCGCAAGAAGTTAAACCAGCTTTCTGGTACCAATAGTCGCCGAAATACCATGTGGCGACCTCAAGAGGGAGAGGAATCAACAGTCCGCCTTCTTTCTTTTCCTGATAATGATGGACAGCCTTTTAAGGAGCGCTGGTTTTATTATAACATCGGGAACAACCCGGGCCTTTTAGCGCCCTATCAGTTTGGGCAACCAGACCCGATTCAAGAACTTATTCAAAAGCTTCGAGACGACGGCTCTAAGGAGTCTTATGAGCTAGCAAAGAAGCTTTACCCCAAGATGAGAAGCTACGCTCCAGTCGTGGTTCGAGGCGAGGAAGATAAGGGTGTCCGCCTTTGGTCATTTGGAAAGACAGTGTATCAATCTCTTCTCAATATTATGCTTGATGAAGATTACGGCGATATCACAGATCCTACTGATGGTCGTGATGTCAAGGTAGTATGCACAAAGGCCCCCGGTAGAATGTGGGCCTCTACAGAAGTTCGTCCTCGTGGAAAGCAATCTAAGCTTTCTGACGAGTCTGCACAGGCCAAGTCATGGTTGGGAGAAATTCCTGATCTGGACGAGATGTATACATGCAAGACTTATGAGGAACTTGAGAAGATCGTAAATGATTGGCTTAATGGTGACGATGGGTCTAATGAAGGCACCGGAACCGAACATCATTCCTCTACAAATAACACAAACGATACGACTAATTCAGAGACACCTACAGAAACTAAGCGCTATAAGAGCTTAGATGATGCTTTCGCAGATCTAGAGGATCTTTAAGATAGACAAGCAGGTTATTGTTTGAAAATAAAATCAGGGGGCTTTACGCCCCCTGATTTGTATTTGAACACTCACACATATTTGCTTATATTGAATACATGCATTAGGAGCTAAAAATGCCCAAAAAAGACATGAATAATTTTACAGATGAGCTTATCACATCTCTTAATAAAGAGCACGGCACAAAAGTTGCATATAACTTATCTCATGATACATCTCCAACACATGTAAATCGGTGGATAAGCACCGGTTCTCGACTTCTAGATTATATCATCGCGAATAGAGCAAATGGAGGACTTCCTGAGGGTAGAATTGTAGAAATCTTTGGCCCACCGTCTATAGGTAAATCGCACATAGCGATTCAGGTTGCAAGATCTACACAACATATGGGCGGAATAGTTGTGTATATAGATACAGAAAACGCGACAAGTGTGGAAAATCTATCTTTGTTGGGTGTAGATATTACGAAACGCTTTGTTTACGTTGATACACACTGCACAGAAGAAGTTCTCTCTATTGCTGAGTCTACTATTATGAAGGCAAAAGCGATGAATAAAGATGTCCCCATTACAATTATTTGGGACTCAGTTGCTGCATCTTCCCCAAAAGCTGAGCTAGTAGGAGACTATGACAAGGAGTCAATCGGATTACAAGCACGAGCAATTTCTAAGGGAATGAGAAAGATAACCGGCGTTATCGCAAACCAGAATGTCTTGTTTATTTGCCTTAATCAGATAAGAACGAAAGTAGGCGTAATGTATGGCGATCCCACAACCACGCCGGGTGGTAAAGCAATTCCTTTTCACTCTTCGGTTAGAATTAAACTAGGTGCTGGTCAACAGATACAAGATAAAGACAAGAATGTAATCGGAATTCACGTTTCTGCAAAAACGATAAAAAATAAGGTCAGCGCACCATTTAGAACAGTGAATTTTGAGATACATTTTGGAAAAGGCATAAAAGAGCATGAGCAGATATTTGATGTCCTAAGAAAGAATGGCAAAGAAACAATTGAAGGAAAGGATATCTGTGTCGCTGGGTCTAGTACATGGAAGACACTCACAGTATCAAATGCTGACACAGGAGAATTAATTGTTGAGAAGAAATTTTATAAGGCAGACTTTAATGAGATAATTGAAGACCCACAGTATTCGCCCTATATTGATGCTCTATTGGCTCGGGTGATGGTGAGAAAAATGTCCAACTCAGATCATATGGTAGTTGACCCTGAGTCTTACGAAGAAGTAAGAGCAATTTCTTTAGATATGGAGTCAGCTCTTATTTCCCCGGAGGAATAGAAATGAAAGATCGACCCATTCTTATAGTGGATGGTCTGAACTTATTTATGCGTCATTTCGTTGTCAACCCAAGCATGAGCGAGTCCGGACAACATGTAGGTGGGTTCACTGGATTTTTAAAGTCTCTTTCAATTTTATGTGACAGGATCTACCCAAAGAAAGTAATTGTAGTGTGGGAAGGGGGAGGATCCCCAAGAAGAAGGGCAATCTATAAAGATTATAAACAGAATCGAAGACCACAGAAATTGAATAGATATTATCTGAATGAAATCCCTGACACAACTCAGAATAGAGATAATCAAATTACTCTTTTGATAGAAGCACTTAAACATACTGCAGTTTTGCAGATGTACGTTCCTGATTGTGAGGCAGATGATGTAATAAGTTATGTCGTTAAATACAAGATGGAAAATAACAATTGTGTAATAGTGTCCTCAGACAAAGACTTCTATCAGCTTTTAACAAAAAGAACAATACAGTGGTCACCCGGTCAAAAAAAGTATATAACCCCTCGGACAGTTTTAGAAAAATTTGGTGTATCTTGCACAAACTTTTGTACTGCAAGATCTTTTGTCGGAGACCCTTCTGATGGATTGGGGGGTGTCCCAAGAGCCGGATTTGTATCCCTATCTAAAAGATTCCCATGCCTTTCATCTGATAAATTCGTCTCTGTAGAAGATATAATTGCGGAGGCATCTTACGCGTCTGAGGAAAAAACTTTAAAACTATACGATAGTATTCTAGAAAACTCATCTATTGCAAAGAGAAATTGGAAGCTGATGTTGCTAGATATGATAGGACTATCAGCAGACCAAATTCAAAGAATTGAATTTTCTCTTGAAAATTCAGCCCCCTCTAATGATAAAATATCTTTAGTGAGAATGTTTTTACGTGAAGGCATTCAGAATTTTGACATTGACTCTTTTTACGCCTCTGTACAGGCACATACCAGGATTAAAGAATGACAGACACATCATCCATGGCACCACATTTTGGTCAATACGGAAAGTCTTTTCAAGAAAAGATATTTCAGAGTTTGATTACAGATAAAGAATGGTCAGCTCAAATGGTGGAAGTTATGGATCCAACTTTCTTTGATGTGAGATACTTGGAGTATCTTGCAGACAAGTTTTTTGCGTACTTTAAAAAGTACAAGTGCTTTCCCACACTAGGACTTTTAGTAACAATTGTACGAGATGATCTATCCCAGAGGGATGATGCAATCCTTAGAGATCAAATAGTTCAGTTTCTACACCGTGTCAAGACAAGTACAGATTTAGGCGATCTTGCATATGTCAAAGACAAGTCTCTTGATTTTTGTAGGAAACAAGCTTTTAAAGATGCATTAGAGAAGGCAGTTGATTTAATACAGACAGAGAAGTTTGAAAGTGTCGTGACATTAATGAAAAATGCAGTATCAGTCGGAATGCCAAGCAGCGTAGGGCATGATTTTTTTGAAGATGCAGACGCAAGATTTGTTAGAATTAATCGACAAGTTTGTCCCACAGGTTTACCCAGACTCGACGCGAAAGATATCTTTAGAGGCGGCCTAGGTCGAGGAGAAATAGGCGTCGTGACAGCCAATACCGGGGTTGGAAAGTCCCACTGGCTTGTCGCCATGGGCGCAAATGCAATGAAAGCAGGAAAAAATGTGCTACATTACACATTTGAACTGACAGAGCATGCTGTGGGCTTGAGGTACGATTCAAATTTATGTAGCATTCCATCCAACGATGTGCAGGATCAAAAACAGGTTGTTTTAGATAAATACAAAGATATGGATCTGGGAAGACTGATAATCAAGGAATATCCTACGGGAAGTGCGTCTTCCATCACAATTAGAAATCACATCGAAAAATTAATGTTAAAAGGATTCAAGCCGTCAGTAATCATTATAGATTATGCTGATATTATGAGATCAACCAGGGCATACGACTCCCTGCGCCACGAGCTTAAATTGATTTATGAGGAACTAAGAAATCTGGCGATGGACTTGAACATTCCAGTATGGACAGCATCTCAAGCTAATAGAGATTCTGCAAAGTCTGATATTGTTGGTCTTGAAAATATGGCTGAAGCGTATGGTAAAGCTATGGTGGCAGACGTCGTAGTTTCTATTTCTAGAAAAGCACTGGAAAAATCTACTGGCGCAGGAAGGCTTTTTGTGGCTAAAAACAGAGCCGGAAGAGATGGCTTAGTATTTCCTGTACACATTGACACTGCAAGAAGTACATTTGAAATTCTAGATGAAAAAACCTTGACCCTTGATGAAGCAGTGAAACAATCAGAGTCAGATATGAAAAATTTGCTCAAGAAAAAATGGAGAGAAGTTAATGGCGACCACAAAGAAGATTAAAATAAGTCTCACAGAAAAAGGGTCTACTGTACTTCATCATCACGGGTTGGACCCACAAAATTACAAACCGGCTTATGATGGAGAGAGTGTAGGGCTAGATTTATATAACGCAGGGCCCGAAATTATCCTTCACGGTAGGAATAAGTGGGTAGCATTTGGTGAACCTAAAGGGATGATTCCCACAGGAGTTAAAATCGCCCTTCCTCCAAACACTGTTGCCCTGGTCAAAGAGAGAGGCAGCATCATTGGCACCGGTTTAACGTCTAGGGCGGGTGTTATTGACCCGGGTTATACAGAAGAAATATTTGTAAACTTAATAAACGTTGGAGAAAGAGATACAACAATTCCTGAAGGAGCAAAACTTCCTTTGCAATTATTGATTTTACCGTGTTTGACTGACTTTACCGTGATTAGTAATTTAGAATTTTTAAATGAAACAAAAGATTCCAAAAGAAAGGGTGGGAGTTTAGGCAGCTCTAACATAAACACACCATCATTTGCAGCCGGCGATACAGAGGAGTAAAAACATGTCAACATTTGATGAGGCTTTTAATGAAAGCTTATCATATTTTAAGGGTGACGAATTAGCGGCATCAGTTTTTGTTACAAAGTATGCACTTCAAGACAATCAAGGAAACTTTCTTGAGACGACACCTGATGATATGCATAAACGTCTATCAAAAGAGTTTGCGAGAATAGAAAAGAAATACGACAATCCCATGTCTGAAGAAACAATCTTCAATTTACTGAAGGATTTCAAGTATGTTGTACCCCAAGGATCACCTATGTCGGGGGTAGGTAACAAGTATCAAATTCAGTCACTTTCCAATTGTTTTGTAGTAAAGAGCCCTGAAGATTCTTACGGTGGAATATTAAAGACCGATGAAGAGCAGGTCCAAATAATGAAACGCCGCGGAGGAGTTGGATTTGATGTTTCTACAATACGTCCACACGGACTCAGAACTTCAAATGCAGCAAAGACAACTGATGGAATTGGTGTCTTTATGGAGAGATTTTCTAATTCGTGCCGGGAAGTAGCACAGGGCGGCCGAAGGGGAGCATTGATGCTCACGATATCGGTACACCATCCGGACATCGAAACATTCATAAACATAAAGAGAGATCTAACCAAAGTAACAGGGGCAAATATTTCAATTCGTCTTACAGATGAGTTTATGAAGGCAGTTGATAATGACGAAGAATATGAGCTAAGATTTCCGACCGAGAATGATACTGATCGTCTAGTTTCCAGAACAACGTCAGCTTCTAATATTTGGAACCAAATAATTGAATCTGCACATGCCGCTGCAGAGCCAGGATTGCTATTTTGGGACAATGTTCTAAAGTTTACACCAGCACAGGCGTATAAGGATGTGGGTTTTCACACAATAAGCACTAATCCATGCAGTGAGATAACACTTTCTGCTTATGATAGTTGCAGACTGCTCCTTTTAAATCTAACGTCTTTTGTAAAAAAACCTTTTATGAGAAACGCTGAATTTGATTATGACTTGTTTAATGAGCATGCTCAAAAAGCACAGAGGCTAATGGATGATCTCATTGATCTCGAGCTTGAATGTGTTGATAGAATAATTCATAAGATAGAGTCTGATCCTGAAGCCCTCGATACAAAAAGAGTTGAGTTAGAATTGTGGCAAAAAATTAAGGAAGCTGCACTAAATGGAAGAAGAACGGGCTTGGGTGTAACAGGCTTGGGAGACACATTAGCAATGCTAGGTCTGAAATATGGATCTAGACAGAGCATCAATGCTACAGAGCGAATCTATAAAGAGTTGGCGATAGCATCTTATACATCTTCCTGTATTTTAGCATCAGAGCGAGGATCTTTTCTTGTATATGACTATGAAAAGGAAGCAGATCACCCATTTATTAAGAGATTATTTGAAGAGTCTCCTGAATTAAGAAATCTTCATAGCCGATTCGGAAGAAGAAACATCGCGATAACAACGACTGCTCCTTGCGGAAGTGTGTCAGTTCTTACACAGACAACGTCCGGCATAGAGCCTCCGTTTATGTTGAAATACACCAGACGAAAAAAAGTAAACTCATCAGATCCAGATGCAACGGTTGATTTTGTTGATGATCTAGGCGACAAATGGCAAGAGTTTGACGTATATCACCACGGATTTAAGAAGTGGATGGAGATAACTGGAAAGACGGACGTCGAAGAAAGTCCATATGCTGGAACAACTGCTAACGAAATTGTGTGGGAAGCCGCAGTAGATTTACAGGCAGCAGCACAGAAGTGGGTATGTCATGCAATCAGCAAGACAATTAATTTGCCATCCGATGTTACAATTGATGACGTCAAAAAGGTATATTGGCGCGGGTGGAAAAAGGGCTTAAAGGGAGTCACTGTTTATCGAGAAGGGTCCAGATCTGGAGTCTTGGTAAGTAAATCAAACGAAGAAACAAAGTTTAAGACACACTCTGCCCCTTCAAGACCTGATGAGCTTAAGTGCTATATTCATCATGCCAGTATCAAGGGTGAAGCGTGGACGATCCTTGTAGGTTTATTGGATGGTAGACCTTATGAAGTAATGGGAGGTTTACAGAAGTATATAGAGATCCCCAAGAAATACAAAAAAGGATACATTGTCAAACATCCATACAAGACCAGAAACTCAAGATATGACTTAAGAATTGGTAAAAATGGCGACGAGATTTTAATCAAGGATATCGTATCTGTTTTTGACAATCCAAACCACGCAGGGTTTACGAGAACCATATCACTAGCTCTTAGACACGGCGCACCAATTCAATACATTGTAGAGCAATTACAAAAAGATACTGAGATGGATATGTTCTCTTTTTCAAAAGTTATTGCTCGGGTTCTAAAGAATTATATTAAAGACGGAACTGTTCCAGGAATGACAATTTGTGAAAACTGTAGTGCAGAAGGAACGCTAGTATATCAAGAAGGATGTGTAATGTGTACATCATGCGGACATGGGAAGTGTAGTTAATAAAGTGATAGACAGGTTGATTGTAATATCACTAAAGGCCGTTACAGTAAGCACTGTTGTAGCTTTAACACCATTTTTATTCACAATCGGCTGCGTAGGCACTGCAGCTATTCACACTTGCAATGCATGTGATAAAATTAAGGAAACTATAGGAATAAGACAATGAAATTTACGACAAAAGTCTCATCGTTGATAAAAGAAGTAGAATTAAGGAAGCAGCCCGTAATCATCAGGGTTAATAAGTTTGATGAAAAATCAGCAAAAGAATTCCATCAACAAATGGCACAAGCACATAATACAGGACAAAATGTAATACCTGTTATTATTGATTCATACGGCGGCGAGGTGTACTCCTTGATGTCAATGATCGCAGCCATAAAAGATGCAGAACTTCCTGTAGCCACAGTCGTCGAAGGCAAAGCCATGTCGTGTGGAGCAGTTCTTTTAACATTTGGGGAAGACGGCCTTCGATTTTCTGATCCTAATGCGACGGTTATGATTCATGATGTGTCTAGCGGCGGGTATGGAAAAATTGAAGAACTCAAAGCAGATGTTAAAGAAGCTGAAAGATTAGATGAAAAAATCTTTACTATGATGGCACGAAACTGTGGAAAAAAAGACGACTATTTCAAGAAGAAGGTTTTTAACAAAAAGCATGCAGACTGGTTCATGGATGCAGCAGAAGCTAAAAAACATGGTATGGTAAATCATCTAAGATTACCCTCTATGCGCATCAGTGTTGATGTCAATATTGAAGTAGAGTAGTTTTTAAGAATAATTGCATATTCTCGTTTCGATCCATTGATTTTAGTGTAATTTCTTCATAGTTATAAACATGAAATCAATTCGTGAGTGTATAGTTGTAGGGGGTAAGGCGTCGGGCAATCATGTTCTTGGCAAAACCCGGGATAGAAACTACATACCCAGAATCAAGGTTGTAAGAGAGCTAACTCCAGAAGGTCTAGAACTAGTCTACCTTCATGACCTAGACACTAATTACGCTGAAGGAATGAATTCAAACGGTATAGGCATTGTCAACGCAGCACTTCTTGTAGGGGAAGATGAAAAGGCAGTCAAGGGGAAAGTTACATCCGACGACGGCCCAAGAATGAAACATGCGTTAAAACAAGAAAAACTTTCTGACACCATCAAGTCTTTAGTTTCATTTAAAGACGGCATCAAGGGACATACATTAGTGGCCAGCCCTAAATCAATGTACAGCATTGAGTTAACTAGTAAAAATAACCCTGTGGTAAAAAAGCTGGATCCATCTACTGGGTTTGATATTAGAACTAATCACGGGGAAGATCATAAAGACGCCGGTTACACACCAAATAGAAAACCAGACGATTATCTGTCTTCTAAAATTAGAAAAGCTACCGCAGAAATGGAGCTTTCTAATATTGACAATCATGAAGAGATAATGCCCGCTATAGCACAGCAAAATTTTGATACTGCTAGTAACTACAACATGAAAAGAACTACTGATAAGATGAGATCAACTAATCAAGTAATGATGAATCTAGACAATTTAGAGTTCTTGTGTTACTTATTTCCCGAAGAGTGTAAATTTAAGGGAATCGAGGACAAAACACCAGATGATTACGAACCAAAAATCAAGGTCAAAATCATGGAATACGACAATTAGTGGATTTGTGAGTGTTTGGAAGAGGGAAAAAGAAGTTAACAATTCCGATAGCCATAGTCATACTTGTTCCGTGGAGTGTTATAATAGCATTCATAAGTTCAACATGCTTCTAGAGAGAAACAATGTCGTCTGTTAATGTAAGAGGATACATGAAGCCTGCCGGCAGTTTTCATACTTTAGTTGAGTGGGACATCGTCGTCGCTCGTTTACTTGAGTTGCAGCAGGAGGGTATTGACACGCGTGGGGGAATAACACAGGATCAAAGATTGCTAGATATTCTGGACGAGTTTTTTAGCTATCAATTAAATGATGAGGTGTCTCGTTGGGACCTGCTGACAGAGAAAAACGTACTAGACTTTATTGAGGATTTTGTGAACCACCGTTTTTGGAGTTTTGAAAAAGAGTACTCTCATTATTTTCCTGACATTAATAAACTTAAGTTTGCATACTTTTATTCTCGTGGTGATATGGAACCCTATGTAATGCTGGATGATGAGTATACTATTCAAATGTACGAATCAGTCTACAATCCGAAAGTTTTGTACCACTACACAACCCCATCAGGCCTCGAAAGACTAAATAACTCAATCCTTTCAGGTAAAGAGTTTGATATCTCTAGCTTTACTGTTATGGAAAGACCATTTTTTAGAAAAGAGTCTATCATCTTAGTTGAGCTTGTTGGGAATGTTAGAGCTGGATTTAGGAGTGACATTAAATCAATGGCTCTAGATAATGGTCGAAGAGCATGTAACATGTACAGATTAGAATATCCAGGGAAAGATGTGAATAACATCTGTTACAATTTAGACGATTGTGATCATCCAACGAAGACATCTCTATGGAACGAGTATATAGCAACTCCTGTTGAGATCCTATCTCTCAAGCGACTATAGTAGAAGTCCTGTATACGAAAATCTACTAATTCTTATTATTCACGGTCTCTCTCAAATTCTTGAGACAATCCGTTATGAAAACTATAGATCGTCCCGTATGTATTTTTACTGCATGCGCAATAGCATTATGCCTGGGGTCATGCTCTGAGCTTTTTATGAAAGACCCGCCAGGGTGCTCTTATACTACTATGCCATACGAAGAGTTGCCCATGATAGAAATGGAAGATGCTGTCGGAGAAACACCGGGGAATTATCCCAACTCACAGTGTATCCGCACTGAGTACTATCTGTGTCCGGGAATATCTGGTCCACTTATGAGAATAGAGATTGTTAAGGATGTTTGCAAGGATCCCCCAGTTGTTCTAAGCATGAGCGAGTGCGAAGAGTTTCTAGAGTGTAATCCATCTTTTTCTGTAATTGATGAAGAGCCTTGCACAACTTTAGAAGGCTACCCGGGTACTCGCTTAGTATACTGTGACAAGGGCTTTATAAAGCCAGGCACGTGTATAGGCAAATGTACGGATGATGTGTGTGATGACGAAAAAGAAAACAAAGAGGAAGAAAAAGATGTATCACCGGATAAGACAGGGTTAGAAGTTGGACAGTGCAAAGACGACTTAGTCGATATCCTGTTTTTGGTAGACATGTCAGCTTCTATGAAAAATGAAATAGACGAAGTAATTGACGCGATAAATTTTTTCGCATTCCAGTACAAGAATGATTCTATTTTATGGAGTATGATCGCAGGTCCGCTAAATGCAGGAGAAACTCCAGGAAATCAAAATTACTTAGCAATGATAAGCAATCTTCAACATGTAGACGATTTTAAGAAAGATGTCCAGATAATCACAACATATGATCTAAATAGTCAATACGAAATGCTCTATGATGCATTGTATTTATCAATTAAAAACATATCTTTGTTTTTACCATACGAAAATGACGTGTTAGTTTGGCCCACCTGGATAGGAAATGTATTTGCAGAATCAGACCCACCTCTAGGGAGTTTTGAAGTTTCTTGGAGAAAGAATAGCAAGAAAGTAATAATTGTTTTCACTAATGAGATAGGGCAAAGTTTTCTATTTCCGTTATCCAAAAAAGGAAAAACTTATAATACTAAAGAGACCATCACAAAATCTAAACTTTCTCTAATGCTACAGACAATATCGTCGATAAGGGTTTACACATTTACTGATGAAGGGAGCAAAACAGGCATTGCTGGGTGGTCTCATTTTTCTCAAATCACAGGAGGAGAGTGGAACATGTTGTTCGATGGAGATATCAAAGCCAACCTCAGCAATATTGTAGAAGACAATTTGTGCCCATAATTCTATTTTTTATACACCTTCATGCAGGATAATAAAATTCTTGTATGGACCAAAGAATACCCAAATCTCCCATGCAGATTCTTCAAGAAGATACATGTATTGAGTGGGTAAGGGTGAATTATGCCTGAAGGACCCGAAGTTAAAAAAATGGGAAAAGACTTGGCAAAAATGACCTCAGGCAAAACACTAAAGAGGGTCGAGATAATTTCTGGACGATATACTAAGAAGCCTATTGACGGATTTAATCTAATGACAGAAAGTCTGCCATCAAAAATTATAGGTGTTGGTGTCCACGGAAAGTTTCTATACATCTTGACATCTTCCGGAAACAATATCTGGTCCACGTTAGGCATGACAGGTCAGTGGAGTGTCAAGAAGACAAAGCATTCTAGAGTCCAGCTTACAATGGAAGACAATAGTTTTGTTTACTTTAATGACCAGAGAAATTTTGGAACTTTAAAGTTTGTCTATGGTCCGCATAAACTTAAAAAAAAGTTAGAAAAGTTGGGACCTGATATGTTTGATGATAATTTTACTGGAAATGATTTTTTGGAAAAAATACGCAAGAAGGATGGATGGAACATCACAAAGGTATTGATGAATCAAAGTATCGTCGCCGGCGTAGGAAATTATATTAAAGCAGAGTCTTTATGGTTAGCTGGCATAAATCCAGGACGAAATGTATCTGACATTAGTGATATAGATCTTTTGTTGCTTTACGAAGCTATTAGAGATGTTATGAAAACATCTTATAAGTTTGGGGGAGCAACTTTTTTAACACACAAGAATTTTTCTGGGGCGCCCGGGGATTACTCCAGCCGATTTTTATGTTATAATCGTAAAATGGATGCAGAAGGTAACAGAGTAATCAAAACCTCAACACCCGATGGTAGAAAAACCCATTGGGCCCCTGATAAGCAAAAGTAAAGGAGAAAAAATGGAATACAAACTTTCAGATATGTCTATTGCACAGATCGTCCAGCTAATGCAGCTGGGAATTTTAACAGGAACAGATGTTTCAGACCAGATTCGAACACTACGACTTACCTTGGATGAAAATTCCAATAAGTTAGTACCATCAGAGTCTTATTTGGAAACATTTAATGAAAATCTCAAGAAGCTTCAAGCACAAGCCGAGACAATGACACCTGATGAGTAATGATAAACTTGATAGCTTGTTCTTGCTGAGAAAAGAGTTTATGGCAAGTATTGAAAGAGTTAAGCCTGGAACTTATCCTAGCTGGCCTGTTGATATTACGTCAAAACAATCACAGCAGGTAATACGAGATTTAGCACTTAAGGGTGTTGAAGAAATGTTTGAAGCATTGGGTCATCTCAAGAACTGGAAACCCCATAGAGACACAGACAAACCAGAAGTAGATAGGGATGAATTTCTAGAAGAAGTGGTTGATGCTTTCAATTATTTTTTAAGCATGCTTGTTCTTGTGGGAGTATCTCCTGACGATCTTTATGACGCATATGTTAAGAAAGATGTGAAGATTCACAGTCGTTTGAAAAATGGGTACTAGAGACAGTAGTAACATCCTGCCAGATGTAAGCCAAAGCCTAACATAGTAAATCCATGCCATACAGTGTGGTACCATTTTTTTTCACTCACGTAAAATACCACACCTAAACTATAAGCGACACCTCCGCCTAAAAGAAAAATAAGCTGGGGGAGATCTGTGAATTTACTGGGCATTAAAAGTCCAGATGCAGGTATAACTGCAAGCCAGCCTAGCAGTAAATACGATGTAAGAGTGAAAGTCTCAGTGACTTTGGGTTTTAGGCAAAAGTTCGCTGCTAAAAGACATGAGATAGATACCAAGAGTAAACAGAATATTAGTGATGTTACAGACGAAGAGCTCAACATACAGACACCCGCGCCATTGCCTCCAATCATAATGTAGATAGAAGATTTGTCTAGGATTTGGTTCCGGATTCTTTTATGACTTTTCTTGGAAGAGTGATACAAATATGAAGATAAAAATGTCCAGGTTCCTGTCAAACCTACTAAAAATATTCCGAGGGTTTGCATGCCCGACAAGCTCGTATTACCCACTATAAGGATCGTAAAGAGGGCAGAGGCAATCGCTGATAAAAAGTGCGTTGCAGAGTTGATGACTTCTTCTTCGGCTGTGTACATTAAAGGGGCCCTAAGATAACTATTAAAAAATAACGTTTATCTTGATCATGTGCATATTAAAAATGTTCATCTGGTAACATAAGTCTACATTTATAAAGGAGTAGAAATTAATATGAGTAAATTCGAAAAGATGATGAAGGATCAAAAGAAATTTTCTGATCTTTTTTTTAAATCGGAAGTTCTTACAGAAGAGGAGCGTGTTGAGAGACACAAGATCTTTGCACTAGCTCTTCATTCTGAAGTTTCATGCCTTGCTGATGCTGTTTATTATAAAGACCATCAGCCTATCAAAACAGAAACAAAACGGCAAAAAATTCTATATGAGACTGTTGACGTAATTCGTTATTGCTTGGCAACATTGAATCTATGGGACATGACAGCTGGCGAATTTCTGGATGCTTATGAGTCTAGAGAGGCTTTTTTGTGGGATAGAGAAACCAGGGGAATTCAAAATTGGTCCGGACAACCTGTCGTTGTTGTTGATATTGACGACGTCTTGGCGAGATTTAGAGAAGGTTTCTTTTCGTGGGTAAAGACAAAGTTTGATGTAACACTCGACGTTGAAGACCCCAGCTATTATGTTCAGGGAAGTGTAGGTGACATTTCTATTGAAGAAGCATACATGATTTTCATTAAAGAAGGGGGTATCCGGTCCCTTCCTTTAAATAATTTAGTAGTGGAAGCAATCAAGACTTTGCAAGACTCGGGCTTCTGGATTCACCTTTTGACAGCTCGTCCCAAGGAAAATCTAAAATGTCTATATGACACTTATTTGTGGCTAGAAAAAACAAAGATTCCATACAACTCAGTAGCTTTAGATGCAGAAAAGTACAGGTGGTTGTCTGATAAGGATTTTTTCAATCAGGGAAAGATTGTCTGCGCTGTTGATGATTCGCCAAAGAACGCTTCAGAATATGCTCAGCATGGTATTCCTGTACTAGTGCCTAAAAGAGCATACAATAAAGATGTTTGGGAAGATGAAAACATAATAACATTTGATTGGGAAACGGAGGATATCAGTGGAATTATCAAGGGACTATTGCCTCAAGAGGTTGAGTAAGATTGTGGAGAGTCGTTTAGAAGGAAACCTAGGAGATGGCCCACATACTGTCGAAAGTATTCCAAGTCACGTTGCAGAGAGACTTGTTGATGTATACGATGATTTTTTGTTTTCTTTGTGGATGAGCATGGGAGACACAGCATTTAATCGACTAGGCTATCGAAATGCTACAGATGATTTACTTGAACAACTCAAACAACGTATCTAATATTTCTTTATTAATCGGCACGGAGGAAACAATGCCACAAAATACTGACTTGGAACCTATTGAGCTCCCAATGGAGCTTAAGTTCGGCCGCGAGCCGACAACACAATATCAAAACAATCTTAAGGCACTTACAGTAGAGCTGATTGATGCACCCACATCAGAACAGGCAAGGGATGTAGCGTGGCATTATGTAAAGGCGACTTGGGCGGACAATCCACAAGATGTCTCCTCAACCGGAGTCGATCCTAAAATTAAGAGTAAGAATCTTCTCGATGTCATGCAGTTTCGTGCGTTGCCGACGCCGATGGAATGCTTAGGATTCACATTCAGACTATCAGGTCTTTCTTTTCAGGAAGTAACACACATTATTAGACACCGTGCCGGCTCCTTTGCCGCACAGTGCACAGGTGACAGAGATCTTCGAGATGATCCTGCAGTTGTGCCTGAGTCTGTAGAAAACTCTCCGGACTTTCTAGAAAGATGGTGTAAACTTGTTGAAGAATCAAAACAGCTATATGCAGAAATGACTGATTCCAAAGTTATATCAATGATGGACGCCAGAATGATTCTCCCTAAGTGTATGACGTCTTTTTATTATATGAGACTGAACCTCAAGGATCTTATCGGATTTGTCAGACAACGTCAAGATGTGCAGATTCAGCCGGCTGCTGATAATATTTTGGCTGCACGAATGGCGATAGAGGCATGTAAGGCAATCCCAGAGTTAACACAAGTTTTTAATTTTAATGCGCCAGATGTACACTATATCAAAACATTCAGAATAAAAGAGGGAGATAAGTGGATTAGTCGAGGTACTAATCTTTACTGGCCTGAAGACAAGAATGACACATTTGATTATCATCCTCAAGATACCATCTATCAAGGTCGGCGAGAAGATCTTAACGGAACTCATGGGATGGGAGAAAAAGTCTTCACTACAATGTGGAGAGATCTTATGAGTGAATTTAATCAACTTAAAAACAACTACACCCTGGAAAATGAATAGGAAAAAAATGTTAACTGAAGAAACAACACAAAACAATAGAGATCGAGAAGAAGTAACATCCGAAAGGATCCCAAAAGTAAAAGTATATCTTGCTTCTGGATGGTTTAGTCCAGCAGCTGCTGAAGAGTTGACAATGCTTGAAGGAGTATTCGATAGCAGGGAGTGGATCGACCTGGCAAGCCCAAGAAGAATATTTGTTTGCCCACCAGATGCATCTGAAGAAGTACAGACAGCAACCTTTAGAGGAAATCTTGAGCACATTGCAACTTCAGATTTTTTGTTGGTAAATACAAGAGATAAAGATATCGGGACAATTTGGGAAGCAGGGTTTGCCTTTGCACATCAGAAACCAATTATATACTTTTGTGCAGGTCTCCCGGAAGGTGCCAAATTTAATTTGATGTTGGCTCGAAGTGGTGTTAAGGTTTGTACATCCTTCGAAGACCTTGAGGATTATCTCAATAGATGTCATGAATTAGGACAGCTTATTGTAGAACCTTACGACAAATCTATCGAGTAGATCTTATGAGAATTCTTATCACGGGCGAATCTGGATTTATCGCACGCAATTTAGCACTATCGTTTGAAAAAGCAGGTCATACTGTAGTTTACATTGAAGATGCTAATATTCTCAAACTGCAGACAACAGGCGAGGTATGCGTACACAGGAACTCTGCAGAAGTTTGGGCATGGCATTTAAAGAATTTGAATGTTGATGTAGTTGTACACAATGCTGCTGTTGTAGGAACTGATGTCGTTGCACTAAATCCGAAAGAGTCTTCTCTTACAAATGTTGTAGGGTCATATAATCTTGCTATGGCTAGCAAGATTTCAGGTGTTCCTATATGTTACATGGGAACAACAGTCATCTATGATACTGCAAAGTATCAAACAGAAAAAATTACAGAGACGTCTTCTATTAAGCCTATGACTTTTTATGGGAGTCAAAAAATGGCAGGTGAACACGTAATAACAAGTCATGCCAAAGATTGGTTGGTTACTCGACCTCTTTTTGCCTACGGTGGTGAAGGTGATATGAATTCGTTGATTGCCAAATCGATCTATTCTTATCTCAATAATCATGATAGTCTACCGATGTTTTTAAATCCAAGCAAAATAAAAGACTATCTTCACGTAAGTGACTTTTGTAATGGTGTTGTTTTAGGATGTGAGAAAGGGCTGTGGGGCAAAGATTACAACATCGCTGCAGAGACTCCTTATGTGACCCTAAAGATTGTTGAGATGCTGTCTGAGATAGTGAGCTCAAAAATAAGTGGGACAATTCAATGGCACCCAGAGACAGACTATTTGGGGAATCATATGTTGAGTTCTGAAAAGTTTAGAAACGACACAGGCTGGTCTCCCAAAATATCTTTGCGTGATGGGATACACCTTGTCTATAATTCGATCGTATCATCAGATCTAGACTATAATCCTTTAGTTCATTTAAATAGGGCTGAGAAAGAAGGCATTGATCTTACAAAGTTTTATAACTCAAACATTTAGTATTCACGCCGTGTAAATAACCAGGTCTGGTGTTATAATAATACCAGGCCATTTTTGTATCTGGAGAAAATAGTGAAATCAAAGTTAAATTTAGTAAAACCCCCAACCCGATTTACGGGACTTCATGCACACTCATCATTTAGTACTTTTGATGGACTGGGTTATCCTAAAGAACATATTGATTTTATCCTCTCAGAATCTCAAGGTATGGACTCCTGGGCGCTAACTGATCACGGTAATGGATCCGGATTGGCACATGCCCGAGCACACACAGTCAAAATGCAAAAAGCCGGCAAGAAGTATCGGCAGCTTTATGGTGTAGAGTTTTATTTTGTTCCTTCGCTTGATGATTGGA
>Ga0209756_1001183_pt1 | contig 24459 bp, 16 predicted proteins | sample ETNvirenome_6_85_FD_184071 | JGI IMG/M metagenome (GOLD analysis project Ga0209756, IMG submission 184071) | Marine viral communities from the Pacific Ocean - ETNP_6_85 (SPAdes) (version 3) | ecosystem: Environmental > Aquatic > Marine > Oceanic | place: Pacific Ocean | collected 2013-06-19 | reverse complement strand
ATCGCTGTGGCTTCACTCATTGCGACCATGACCCCGAATGAATCGGATAACATTTGGGTGAATCGCATAAATCGCGTGGTGTCGTGGCTAGCCCTGAATGTGGGCCGTGCGAAATCTAAGTGAAGCTCTTTTTCCAACTGCTGACTGCCGCGCTCCATGCCTACATCGAACACATCAGGCTTCAAAGAGACAGGCACCTCGACGCTCTTGAAGATCGTCTTGATGCTCTGGCCGCTGGCGGTTCTCCCGCTGACAAGCTGCTCATGGAACGAGTTGCCCAACGCATCAAGCGCGAACGCGAGCGCCCTATACGATCCTCCGACGATCACGCTTAAAGAGGGTAAGGTCTACGAGTTTAAGGAAGGAGCACTGGTTGGTCGTAAAGGTCACCGCTTCCATTCGGATTACAGTTACCGGAGGGCCGTCATCATCGGGGAGAAATGATAAACCCCCGATTCATAGACTCGTTAGTCGGCATGGCGGCTCCCACGCTGGGTCTTATCACCAGCATGCAGGAGCAGTTTGAATACTGGCTGCGCGTTGGGTCGCTTATTGTGGGTATTACTGTGGGACTTGTGTCCCTGTATCGCGTTTTAAAGAAATGAAGATTGGACTATGTGTGGGGCATTCACGTCTCGGGGATCAGGGAGCGTACACGTATGGGGAATATGTTGTCAGCGAGTGGGACTTTAACCGCGATCTTGTGCGCCGCATCGGGCATGTACTAAGCAACAGTCATGGATGGGCTAGCGGTAATAACTACGTCATCTATGACAAATACCCCGCGCAGAGCTACACCGGAGCGATCAACTATATTGCCCGAACGATGCGCGAAGACGAGGTCACTGCGGCGATTGAGCTGCACTTTAATTCCGCGAGCCCGTCTGCCAAAGGCCATGAGTGGCTGTATTGGCCCACAAGTGTTGGTGGTAAGCGGCTAGCCACGGCGCTACGCGATTCGATGGAAGAGTCCTACCCTGACATGGCCTCCAGAGGGATTAAACCACGCGGCCCCCGCCAGCGGGGGTCCGCTTTCTTACGTAAGACACATTGCCCTGCCGTTATCGCGGAACCTTTCTTTGGATCTAACGAAGCCGAATGGCGGATGATTAATGACAACCGTGATAAACTGGCCGGTGTCTATGCCCGTGCCCTCATCAAGCTTACCGGAGGATGAAAGTCCCCCAAAGTATAACCATGGCTGGGGTTCGGGTCCGAATCCGGTTGGGGGATTTAGGGGATGATGATTGCTATGGGATGTATTCCCACAGGAGGAAGCTCATCACGATAGACAAGACCCTCAAGGGGAAAGACCTCCATGACACAATTAGGCACGAGATGCTCCATGCGGCTTTAGGTATTTCAGGGCTCTCGTTTTGTGAGACCTACGAAGAAGAGGCCATAGTGAGGTGCATGGACGAGATCTATTTTCCTGCATGGGAAAGATTCATTAAACGCTTTCAAGCGATTTGAGCAAATGCCCTAAGTAAGCATAGATGAAGAAAAAACTGCCCCGCCAGTTCTCAAAAGAGGGCAGGGGCAAGCTCATTACGTTCACCCCGAACTCCGAGAATGTGAAGCAGGCTTTCGAGCGAAGCCAGAATCTTGGTGTGCTCCCGAATTCGTTTACCCGTGGGGCCGGACGCATGACTGGCTTCCTTGGTGAGATCGGTTTTGAGCTTCTTTTCCCCGAATCCAAATACGTTGGCAATTACAGCCGCACCCACGACTACTTAATGGGAAATAGAAAAATTGATGTAAAGTCCAAGACATGCTACGACAAACCAAAGCCCCATTTCACGGCCTCCGTAGTTTGCCCCGAGGGGAAACCCCTCAAGGCTAGCCATTACTTCTTTGTTCGTGTCCGCAAGGATTTGACACGGGCGTGGATGCTGGGGTGGATAACCAAGAACCGCCTGCTGGAACAGGGTGAGTTCAAGAGGAAGGGGGACGAGGACGAATACGGGTTTGTCTACAAGGTGTCGGGCTACCATATTCCGATCTCCGGCCTGAGAGCCCCCTTGTCCCTATGACACCGTCACTGTGGCGGGGATGATGTCGAATTGTGCCTCTATGTTTACTGTCCAGACTTTCCCGCCTCCCCGTCCCGCTGATCTAATTGGGCGGATATTTGGGTTGGCTTTCCCTGCTTCTTCCAGCGCGGACATTCCACGCCGGACGAATTCAAGGTTGTTCGACATGCCCACGTTGCGCCCGTTATTGAAGTCGTGCAGCGTGACTTGAAATTCTGTCAGGGTTCCTTCCCAGCTTTTCAGTGTGTCGTTCAATGCGCGGCACTTTTTGGCGAAGAACTCAACCAGTTCCGCTACTGCCGAGCGGGATGAGTTGTCGTAAGCGGCTGACGATACTGAGATGTCGATGAAGCTAACCACGCCAAAGCGACCGTAGGCTTCAATTTCTTGGGGGACCACCCAGTCCAGCAGCCACTTCCCGAAGAAGGGGAGTTCCGTCTTGATTGTGGCTTCCAGCATTTTGTTGGGCGGGAAGTTGCTCGTGGCAAAATCACTTACTTTTAAGGCCATGAGCTTGTCACGGTTGCTACTGTCAAGGGCGGGTATCACGGATAAGCTGTTGGCGTCCATGTTCAGTGACATGATTACCCGCCCCGCCCACGGAATTGAGATGGAGTCTGCATACTTCGCCATATACTCGATGCGGGGGTTCGCCACCGCCCGCTTGATGAGTTCGGTTGCTTTCCGCTGGTCTTGAAAAGAACTGGCACTCGTCGTGTCGTCGATGACCCACGCGGCTACGCGGCCCAGATCCTTGTTGAACTTTGTATGGCCTGACAGGTAATCAGACGCATCGGAAAAACCGCCCACGAGGCCGGAGATAACTCTGTTAGACAATAGGCTTTTGCCTTTGTTAGTTGGCCCCACGAGAATCAGCGCCTGTCCTTGCCTTGCCTCTCGGTCCAATAGTGCTTCGTAGAATCTCTTCATCCACGCCAAGAAGTATTCTAGGGTGGGGCGAGGCGTGGAGTTTTCAAAGAGTTGGTGTAACCATGCGTAGAGGAAGGGCCAGTGTGTGGGGTCTCCGTCGTCCGCAGGTTCCACTGGCTCGATGGTTGATGTATTGAGAATACGGTTACCGCTCTCCTCCACCACCCGTTCTTTTGAGAAGACCACTGGAGCAATCTCCGTGATGCGGTTCTGGTTGCTGATAACGAGGATCGCAGATTCAACCTCCGACAGGGGTTTACCCCTTTTCTGTTTCGGGCAGAAGCCCATTTGCCTGAGTTCCAAAACGAGTTGGTCCCTTGGTATCTCAACGGCGATGTTATTCAACAGCTTGAAGAACCGCTTCCCGTTGAACCAGTATTCGTCGAGGAGAGCGCCGAGCTTCTTCTGCTCATACTCTTCAACAAAGGACGGGCCAAAGATGTCCCGCCACGATACGAATCCGCGCCCCGCCCTGTCGCTGTAGCAGATCATCCCGTCATCTGTAACCTGACAACCTTCACGGTCGATCCCATCGTCGATCCAGAACAGTGGCCCCCTGCTTCCGACTTCAAATGGACCCACCCATCGATGCCCATAGTCGGATCTTACTTTCTCTGCAACAACATCAATAGGGATGGCGGTGTCCCCAGATTGCGGTGGGCTGGTCTCGGCGGCTTTAAGAAAAGCCGTGTGGATGACTGATTTGGGTAAGGGCGTCCCAATCTTGTGCCAGTCAGACCCTAACTCAAAATACTGCGACGGGTTTAGTGAGGTCTCGTCGAAGCCAGCGAAGATTTTGTTCAGCTTCAGGATCTTCTTCATCTCCTCGACAAACGCGGCAAACATGTCCGGTGGCACGGGGATCGCTTCTGCGAATTCCCAGACCAGTCGGATATACCCGCTGTAGGTTTTTGACCTCCATGTCGGCAGGTTATTCGTGCAGATGGTTGCTATCTTCCCGTCCACCAGACTCCAGTTCACGGGCGCGTCGTAGTCCGCTACGATGCCGTAGACTTTGTTGGTGGGGTTCTCGGAGGACACCCGTTTTGATGGGGCGCGTCCCTCGACCGTGGAATAAAATACATGTTTGGTTTTTGTATCCGCGCACCACGCCCTGTATTCCGCCTTGGAAGAAAACGGCGGGACGGAAGGTTTGAATTTGGAAAGGTCGGCGGTCTTCCTTGCGGCGGCACTGCGTAGATTTTCAATATAGCGGTAGGTCATTTTGTGTATCGGGTTAGTATCGCCCCTTCAGCGGCTAGCGGGATGTCAGCGATCCATTTTGGTGGGGTAGACATAATTTTCAAGATGTCTTCGAGCACGGTGTCCGCTTTGTCAGCGTCCGCCTCCACCACGATTTCATCGTGAACGTGCATGATGACGTTATGCCCCGCGTCGGCCACCCTGACAAGCATGTCTGAAAAAATATCTCGGGCCAGAGCTTGTGATGCGTTCTCAGCTATGAAGCCACCCCACAATTTGATGGGGATCATCTTGGCCCCCTTGGGGAAGTGGGCTGTGTATTGTGTCCGGCCCCCTTCAACCTTGTCCGCCGAAATCAGACCGTAGTCCAGCACCCGTCCGCTTGGCAGATCCACCGTGAATGGTGTGGGCATTCCCTGTTCTGACAGATTGTAGGCTCCGTTTATATCTATGTTATATTTTTTCCATAAGCGGACCACACTTCCCATCGTTCGTCGGTAACGATCAACAGCCGCATCCGCTTCAAATTTATCCATACCTGACATCTCAGCAAACCGTTTCTTACCCGCCCCGTATCCGCAACCTAGAACCATGGCCTTTACCTTATGTCTGAGTTTGGGGTCTTGTTTAAGGGGGCCGTTTTCTTTTTTCCACCTATGGAACCGAATCGCAAAAGCCTCATAGATATCATCGGTAGCTTCAATTTCTTTAAGCATCTCCTTGTCTTCCGCGAGCCAGCACAATGTTCGGACTTCGATCTGGCTCAAGTCGGCTACCACTAATCGTTTATCTTCTTTTGTAGCTATGAGGTTACGGAGGTTGATCCCGAACATCTCGTCACGCGGCAGGTTCTGAAGGTTCAGGTTTCCTCCGCTTCCACTGAAGCGCCCTGTGTGCGCCCCAAAATACATGCAGCCGCCGTAGTATCTACCGTCTGGCATGGTAGCCACATCGAAGCTCTCCACCTTTTTCTTGAGGGCGTTGATCCTTCTCCAGTTCTGAGTGGCCTCGATCCAGTCGTGCTTCTGGCTGTTATATTCGATCCACTTCCTGCTCTCGGGGTTGGTCTTCGCCAGACTCGCAGGCGGCTCCAGTCCTACCTTCTGGCACTCCTCGTCAAACGCAGCGCGGCTAAGGAGAGGTTTGCTTCCGAGCCACGGGATATTGGACTCGGCCTCAAACAACTTCTCGTTGATGGTCTCCAGTTGCTTCTTCAGGAGGTCCGTGTCGATAGGGATTCCTCTCTGACAGATCCTCCGGTTCAGGGTGCTGATTATTCTTTCTTCCTCTGGCCAGCGGTCACCGAACTCTTCCCACAGGCGAAGGCAAAGCTCGGAGTCTTTGATCGCATAAGCACTGACCTCGGCTCTGAACTCGTCGGTCATCGACTCCCACCTCTTCCCGCTCATGTTGTCGCGGGTGGTCTTGTCGATTTCTAATCCAAAAGCTGTATGAGTCGCTCCCTTGAGCGAGCGAGGAAGGCGGCAATACGCTGCCAGATCCGCCGTGCAATGCCACGCGACGGGCGTGATTTCCGGCCACCACGATTGGGTCGCGCCATATAAATATAAGGTTTCATCAAATGCTGCGTTGTGGCTCAGGGCCGTATTACCAATTAGTAAATTCCAGTTAAACTCTTTGGGGTGGCCGACGAACTCCATGCCGTCGGTTCCTTTTGCGGTGAGCAGGTAGGCGTCGAATTCGGGATGGGAGAAGTATCCCAGTGGGCCGAGCGTCCTGATGCTGCAACGCTTGTCGTAGTAGGTTTCAAAATCGAGGGCGTAGATTTTCATGGCTCCTTAAAAAGAAGCCCCCCACTGGGACTATGACAAACCAGTGGGGGGCTTGTTAAGTGCGGTGGCTTTTATGCGATTACCACCAAGGCGATGCTTTAACCAGAACAGTAAGAGAACACACTACCGAGTAAACTCCGACTGCCCCGCCGCAATACCTGATCTGTTACTCCTCCTCCTTGACCACATCGGTTTCCTCCCCATCCACGAGAGTCAGATTAAGTTGACTCTTGTCGTTTACTGGGAGTTCCATGCCGATGGCGCGGGCCAAGGCGGCTCGGATGGAGATGAGTTTCCGCTTACTTTCGTGTGCGGTCTCTATGCCGTTGTCGAGTTCCTCTATCATGCCGCCAAGCATGACGACCTCTTCCTCTACTGTCTGGGTATCAATTTCAGACATTAGCGGAGGAAGGTGGAACAGAACTTCTGGACGGCCTCACTGCTCTCCTTGTCGGTGAACGTGAGGGACGGAGCATACCACGAATATTTACCCCGACTGATAACTGCCGAGGTAAAGTCCCACACCCTAGTGGAGGGAGGGGTGTCGGGGTTGAACAAGGTGAACGTAGCCAGACGCTTGAACGTCTGACGATACGCGTCCTTGGCGACATTGATGCGGCCAAGGGCGTAGAGTTTATCCCCGATAGGGAACGGGTAGGCGGCCCCTACGTCAGTTTTGTCCGGCTTCTCAAAGAGAAGGGTGATATCCGCAAACTCCAACATGGAGTAGTCGGAGGTCTTGGCGATCTCGTCCCGCTCCTCTGGTGCGTGAGCGATACGAGGCACTTCGTCCTCGTCGTAGGGGATGTCCTCCCTCCAGCCTTTGGTCACAGAGACCGGAATGCACGGCACCGCCGACTCGGGGTCTGCGATGACGAATTGTTTGTCGAGAACAACACTCCCGAAGGGAGCCTCGATCTCGGATGTTTTTTGAACGACGTTGATCCTTGGGATCTCAATGTCGCTGGGTTCAATCATCATGTTCGTTGCCGACATGATGTTTGTTGTCGCTTCCTTGATTGCGCTTGCTGCCATGGTTTCTGGTTTCTGGTTTCTGGTTTCAGGCGAGCGTATGCCGCGCCTCTGAGATGGTGACTATATCTGCTTTCAGACATGCGTCAACAAATTCTTTAGAAATTCTTTTTCGGTCCCCCTTGGGGAACTGATCCCCCACCGCCTTGGACAGTTTTCCGAGTGGGATATTGGCTAGTCCCAGCATCTCATCCTTATCGATGCCGAAGTTCTGCGCGATCTCCACAAGCCCCATGTTGTCCTGAACCCGCTTAGCCGCGCCCATGTTCTTGAGACGCAGGCTGGGGAACTCGGCCCCGTCCTTGGCCATGTTTACGGCCCTCTTCTTCAGGCTGTCCGCCCAGTTGGAAACCATCTTGGCAATCATCCACAATTGCTCGACGACTTCTGGGTCTTCAATTGAGTCGATGTCAACGTCAGGGAGCTGGGGGTTGATCTTCTTGGCTACGGAGACCACTAACCCACCTAATGCGGGACAGGCGTTCTCGTGCCGACAGAAGCGACAGTTCACTGTGGGAGTCAGGTCGGGTAGTTCTGGGGTGCCGTCGTCCCATTTTGGGCGGACGGCTTCTCCCCGCTTGATTGCATCCGACAGTTTCCTGACGAGAACAGGGACATCTTCCCGAGCGAACGTGTGGAAGAGAGTCTCGTTCCTGACGGGAATGTAGAATACAAACGTGATCTCCTTTAATTTTGGAAACTTCTGGAAGCTGCCGACGGTGTAGGCTTGGGCCTGCCAGTTTTTCTCCGGCGGGTCGATCATGGAGACGCCTGTCTTGTAGTCAGCCTGAATTGCTGTGTTGTCGCCGAAGATAGTGAGGCGGTCGCATGTCCCCCATGTGGATGTCCCCTCCAGTTCAACGGTCAACTGGATCTCTTTATGGTCTTCTACTTGGCCCCTTCCTTTCTGGGCGTAGTTTGCGAGGAACGCTTCCTCCTCTTCCACGATCTGCTGGTAGATGGAAATCTCCTCCTCGCTCTCAAGGTTGGAGGTGTCCTCGATTTCCAGCGCCTCGTGTATCCTCGTCCCCTTCTCAGCGGCGGCATTCGTCCCCTCCCTCCCATGGTAGCCTGCACAGCCTGCTACGTATTTTAATGACGAGGGCGAAAATTCCGCGTGGTCGCGGTCAGAGTGGCTATCCGGCATGGGTGTGATTATACACCCTTTTGCCGCCCTGTCAAAATATATTGAGCAATTAAATAGGCGTCGATCATCCCGTCGTGTGGGGTGCGGCACCTTTTGTTTCTGAGCCAGTTCTCGGCGGGGGCGAGTTGTTCCGCTTTCTCCATGGCAAATATCTTGGTTTGCCCCTTTGGGACGTTACCCAGCATTTCTTTTTGCCACTTATGTACGGACACCCGCATCAGGTCATATCCCTTCACCTCGGCCATCCCGACTATCTTGCCGAAGCTCATGGCCATGGACCGAACGGCCTGTGAACTTTTTGCGTGTGCCAAGGGTTCTTCTACCGCCAGCGTGAACGGTGTGTTCAGATTGACTAGCCACTCGTTGATCTTGGCCGTGGCCACTTCCCGCTTCTTGCTCCGCTGCATTGTAGGCATGGCGATCTTGTCAATGACCCCGCCGTCAAATGCGGAGATCGCGCACAGTCCCCCGTCTAGTCCGTTGTCTATTCCGACGATCACTGACTCATGCCCCTCAAACACGAAGGGGATAGGATCAGACCGTCACCACTTTCGGGAGTGAAGACAATATAATTTTTTGCGAGCCCCTGAAGGAAAAAGACTTCGCGGGCTGTTTTGGGGATGACCCGAAAGAATACCCCAACAAGTCCTCGGTGAGAAAATGAGAAGTCATTTTTAATGGGATGATCTTTTCGGATCAGGACGGTAGGGTTTACCACTACTTCCCTTTTTTCAAACAGAGGGGCCATAGCTACAGGGACGTTGAGTCGAGGAAGCACGGGGTATTTGGCCCGAGGTCGCAGGACTTTAGTTGGTCGAGCGCCATTCTGACTTCATTTTTGTTCAGTCCGTGTTTCTCTCTGAGGATAATCTCGGTCCCCGTAATCGAGTAGCACGCGACTGGGGGGTTACGTGGGTGCTCGACGATGCCAATAAAGGCGTCTTTAAGTTCACTGAACAACATGACGCCCCCGACTGGATTCTTTGTGGCCCCTTCGGTTTCTTCTGAAAATCCCGTATAGCAAGTGGGGTCAGTCTGACGGTAAAAATATGGGTCATTAGACGGCTCGTATCTTGCCCCGTCAAATTCAGGCGCACCACTATTGAGGTCGTAAATCATCAATCCAAGTCGATTATGGGTTTCACGGACCCCTCCCCACGATCTGCTTTCGTGTTGTTGAGTATGGAGATATCAATCTGCATTGTGCCGCCGCTGCCGTTCTTTGAGTTGAGGCCGAGGTTCCGGCGGATGAACTGGTCGAGTTCGGATAACTCACGGACAGTCTTGGCGGGGCGCAGGTTCTTCACGCTGTCACGCATGAGTTTGATTCCTGTCGCTGCGGCGTAGTGCTGATATTTGTCAGCGGGGTTGGACTGCCGTTCTGCAATCTCCAAAATCGTTGCGTCCTCTTCCTGTCGTGCATCGTGACCCGCTCGGAGGATCGCCTCGTCGGTGGTAGACTCAAGCTGTTGGTCAATAGCTTCCGCCAGTTCGTCAGTAGGCGCTTCCGTTACTGCGGGGGCATCATTAGGGTGCAGCCCGTTCTTCTTGGCGCGGACGCCCATCTTCTTGAGCCACCGCCGCACCGTGCCGGGGTGGACTCCCAACTCCTTGGCGATGGAAATATTTTTCCAATTCGCCTTATACATCGTTAGGGCGCGTTGTTGGAGGCTGTCTTTAGGTTTGTCAGACACTTTGTAAGGGCGTAATCTCTACAATAGATTATGGCGGTAACGGCTCCATCCATCAAGCAGATACTCGATCCGCGCATCGACCCCAAAACAAAACGTATGGATGTCGGGGGGCTTTTGATTCCTCCGACCAGTCTCATCACTGCTTTGTTGTATGGGTTTGCCAACCATGAACACCTACGAGCGAAGGAGTATTACTTCTGGAGGATCTGCGACGAGTTATGGAACCACGATGACTTGCCTGAAAAGTTAATGGTCCGCCATCCGTGGGCTGAGCAAATGATTTGGGCGGCCATCAATAATAAGTATCTGGCCATTGGGGGGTCTGCGTCGTCGGGGAAAAGCCACACCATGGCCGCGTGGGGGATAGCCAACTGGTTGTCCAAGCCCAAGGACACGCTTGTCCTGATGACCTCGACTACTTTGCGAGAAGCCCGTAAGCGGATTTGGGGGTCGGTAATGTCCCTACTCTCTGTGATTGACGATGCCCCCATCAAAATTCGGGACTCGATTGGCAACGCTAGTTACGTAAACGAGAAAGGCACCCTCATCGAGCGAGCGGGTCTCTCGTTGATCGCTGCTGAAAAAACGCGCACCCGCGAAGCTACAAACAAGCTCATCGGAATCAAGGCCCCCCGAGTGATTTTGATTGGTGATGAACTCTCGGAGCTATCCGAGGCCATTCTTCAGGCGGGCCTGTCGAACTTATCTAAGAATCCAGAATTCCAGTTAATCGGAATGTCCAACCCTAACAGCCGCTTCGACGCGTTCGGGATCTGGTCGGAGCCGATCAACGGCTGGGACTCGGTAGACACGCACACGGCGGACGGGTGGGCCACGAAGTGGGGCGGGGATTACATCCGTCTCGATGGGGAGCGTTCTCCTAACATTATCGCGGGGGAGGCCATCTACCCGTGGCTACCTACGCAGGAAAAGATCAACGAAGATAAGGCTCTGCTCGGCCCCGAATCACGGGGCTACATGCGAATGATTCGTGCTATATTTTTCGACTCCGATGAGACGACGGGGATCTACGGCGAGAACGAACTAACTATGAGCAAGGCCATGTCCAAGGTCGAGTGGGAGGGGACTCCCATCAAAGTGGCAGGCATTGACCCCGCGTTCACCAACGGCGGCGACCGGACGATCCTCTACACCGCCTCGGTGGGCTACGACACAACAGGCCAATACGTCATTGAGTTCGGGGAGGCTGTTCATTTGAACGACGACGCCACAAACAAGGCCGTCCCGAGGACGTATCAAATTGTCCGACAAATCAAGGAGCACTGCGAGAAGCGGAAAATCCTGCCCGAGAACGTGGCAGTTGACGCCACGGGGGCCGGAGCACCCTTCTGTGACGTTCTCTCCGGCGAGTGGGCCAGTGGGTTTCTGCGTGTTAGCTTCGGGGGCAAGGCCAGTGACAAGAGGGTCAGCGCCAATAGCAAGTCTGTGGGGACAGAACTATATGTGAATAGGGTCTCCGAGCTTTGGTTCGTGGGGAAGGAACTCATGCGGACGCGTCAAGTGTTTGGGGTAAACACCGATCTGGCCCAAGAGATCACCAGTCGAAACTACGACATGATCAAGAGTGGCACCCTGCGGGTTAAAATAGAATCCAAACCTGAATTTAAGGCTCGCTTCGGACGAAGCCCCGACCTTGCAGACGCCGCATTTCTGGCCTTGGACTGTGCCCGTCAGCGGCTCGGACTAGTGGCTATTGATCCTCCCGAGGAAGGGAAGGAAGGCCGTCCGTATCGCCGGACCACGATCAAACAGCTAGGCAAGGCGCTACAGAACCACGATGCGGTTTTGCTGGATTGACAGTTTACCGCTTAACTCATATTCTTAACCCGCATTTTAGTCGTTTCGGTATGTCATTTAATTTTTTTAAGCCTACCCCATATGCCAAGTCAGCGGCACCTTCTAGGTATCCATTTTCGTCTACGATTTCTAGCGTTTCCCCTCTACCGCCCGACCCGTTCACGGGTAAGCCTGTCAAGCCTGTGGAGTTAGCCGATATTGACCCGTTTACGAATAGGCCCGTAGCACCAGTAGAATTGCGGGAGCCAGTGTTTCCCAAAACTCCCGCCGTTGTGTCGGCACCTGCTGCACCTGCTGCACCTGCTGCCGCCGCACCAGTAAGAACGCTGCAACAGAAACAGTTAATCAACCCCGAGCGGGAAGCCGAGAGGCAGCGCAAGGAGGCTTTGAAAAAGGCCAAGGGCGAGACAGCCAAGGATGAAAAAGGCCGTGGAGCGGGGCAGGGGCTTGTAACTGGGGGCCTTGACTCCGGTGGGTTTGGCACAGGTCGGAGAGTAGGTCGCAGAGGATACTAAAACCACTAGGTAGTTGTGGCTAAAAAACTTATCGCAAAAAAAGTCCTCAAGGAAATCGCCAAGAGGACGAAGGAGATCAACAAGAGGTATCCCGACAGAGCCACACTTCTTAAACGGGCGAAAGAGTTAGGAATTGACCCCTACAAGCTCAATGTTCGCGGCACCCCCAACTTAGCTAGACGAGTAGCAACAGAAGAATTTCGGAATCGCCCACGACAGTTTCAAATCAAGCCCCGCACCTCGAAACAACTCGCCGAGTTAAAAAGGATACGGGCGGAGAAATTTGGTAAAGCTGCCAAGTTACTTGCAAAGGGGGGGAAGGGGCTAGCAGTTGTTGGTAAACCGCTCGGCAAAGTGGCTACCAAAGTGGCTGCCCCCATTCACGCAGTGACAGAGGCATGGGAAGCAGGGAAGCAGATGGGGGTTGGGGTGTCTGCTGAGGAAAGGGAAAAAATCCGCCGTGAGGCTTTGGAGGAATACTCGGGAGTTGGCAAGAAACATGGCGTCGTTGGAGATATCGGCACGGCTGTGTATGGTGGGGTCTTGGACCCTGCGAGGGCCGCTTCTGCTTTTCTGCAAACATTTGCTGGAAAGGGAGAATCTCCTGTAACCCAAGAGATAGATGAGTATATCGAAAGCATAGGGGCTGCCCCAACGGGGAAAACCACTGCCCAGTTACGCGCCGAAAGAATAGCGCGTGGGGAATCACTTAGCTTTAGTGAGGGTCTCCGAAGAGATATTGCCTCCGCACGGAGAAGGAAATACGCCGAAGATTTAAGCGGAACCGCCGCCTCCACCATGTCGGGGGGTAACGCACGATTCTTCTACGGCCTTGCAGATGACCCTGAGTTTGAAGAAACTGACCTGAGCGCCATACCGGAAACAGATTTTTACAAAGATAAATACAATCTTTACCGAGACCAACAAGCGGCCATTCAGGAAGAAATGGCTGCAACGACCCGAAGAAATATCGGAACTAAAGAGACGCCCAACATTGTTTCAACACCAAAACAGTTTTTTACCGAAGCTGACCGGAAGATTTTTTTGAAAGCAGCAAAAAGTGGGGATCTAGTTGAAATGTTCGACGAAGACGGCGATGACAAATTGTCCCGTGAAGAACGCAAAAAGTTTTTCCTTGTGGGTGACGAAGGGTTCGTGAGCCGAGCTAAGACTGAGGGACTTTATGGGGAAGACATGATCCCTGCTCCTGCTCCTGAACCCTCCGACCCCGATGATTTTGACGCCGCTGGTGGTTCTGATTTTGATCCGAGCGTTAGACCCGAATATAAAGATAGAGGGACTGAAGGTGAACCCGCCGCTCCTCCCACTACACTTGACTACGCGAACATGATGCGGGAGGCAATTGGCAACGAGGCGATTGACATAGAAGAGCGCAACGATACCCTGCGGACAATCAGGGAGTCCATGGTTAAGCAAAAACTCACCACCCCTGAAGAGTTCAATCAGATCGGTCGCCAGATGCTGGAAGAGGCCCCCGCCCGAAAAGCTGCCGCACACGTAGCTTACCTCCGGTCCCCTGAAGGGAGCGACTGGGTAGACGCACCGGGCCTAGATAAACTTGCAGCCTTGCAGAAAGCGCCCTTCGGAAGAGGCACCGCGCTGGAAGGTTCCGTCGGTGGACTCAAAGATCCGTCTCGCCAACTTGAATCCAAAGGCGGGAGACTCCGCCGCTTGGCGCGTGAACTGGAAGGTAAAGGCTACCGCAAGGAAGCGGGGCAAGCCCGTGCCGCAGCGCCACACCGCCCCCTCATGTCCCAGCGGGACCGGATAGCACTGGAGGAAAAGAAGAGGGCGCAGGCGATGAAAGCCGAGGCGGCCCGCCGCCGAGAACAAGAGGCGCGTCCATTCATCCGAGAGGGCGAAGAAAATATTAAAGCAAACATAGTATCGTAAATGGCTGATTTCTCTTACGGCGAAGACATCGCCCCGATGAAGGGCGAATACTTTGGTATGCGCCCCGTGTCCACGCACATGTCGCAGTATCTCTACGAGCAATATGACAGGCCGATGATGGAGATGCAGGCCGAGGAGCGTAAGGTGCAGGCCCAAGAGCTGGCCTTTCAGCGGGCGCAGCTTGAGTTTGACAAGGCCAAGGAAGAGAGTCGCAGGCAGCAGGAAGAGGCGGACCACTTGGCCGTCGTGTCCGCGCAGCTATCTGAGAATCTTAACTCGGAGATGAGTAATTTTGATAAGTTGAATCTCATCAATCAGACTCGCCAAGAGTTGTATGCCACCCGCCCCCGAATGGCTGGCTCAACCATCTTCAATGGCTTGTTCAGCAGCGCAACACAATCTGTCACGGGCACTGCGGCCCAGCAGGATTACTTCATCCCGCAGATGACGGCAGCCGCCCAACTCGGAGATGTGAAGATCACCAAGGAGCTTGCCGACGATGACGGCATCAGAACCAAGAAAGAGGAAGGTCTGATCAAGGTGGCGGAGGCCCATGCGAACAGGCTCACCACTAGTTACGCAACCAAACAGAATCAGGCACTCCTGTCTGCGCTTACCTCAGACATAGGTCTAGTTGAGAAGCTGGGGGGAGAAGGAGAACTAACCGAAGCGGAGCTTGAGTCGGGGATCTTTGATAAGCCGTTCACTCTCAACTATGAGGAGCGGCTGGCAATGGATGCCGTGATGAAGCGAAACTTCCCCGAAGACTACGACGCCTACGCCGGGGGATCTTATCCTACTCCCGCCGACAAGCGGCAGTGGGTTCTCAATAGATTACACAGAAAACGAAGGGCGTTGACCGGAATCGCGAATCCTGCCGCTTCTCTGCCTGATGACAACGTGGCGGGTAAATTTTCAGAATAGTCAATAAACTACATATCCAACCGCATCTGCTATGCCAGATCAAACTGATACCCCAACCGTCAACCCCCTCGGGTTCTCCGAGTGGTCTACTGAAAACGCCTACGACGACCCGCTGGAAAGCAGGTTAAAGTTCGGGGATTACCTCCGCGAGGAATACATCAGGGCAGATGCGTATACTCCCGCCGTCGAGGGAGGGATCAGGAAAGGGTTCGCCGAGTCGCTACAGGCAGGCGGGCTACTTGAACCGGACGGCGCGAACGCGGGAGAACTGGAGCAGCGCATGGCGGACATCCAGAGGGGCAAGACATTCGACCAACTCGCCCGCACCTTCCAGCAGAGCCTGCCAGAACACAGCGAAGATCAGCAGACGTTGGACAAGTATTTTGCGGCTGCCGTTGAGTCGCCTTCCCCCGAATATGCTGAAGAACTGCAACCGTTACGCGAAAAGGCTGACGACGTAGTAAACAGGAATCGGGACCAACTACTGCAAGTCAAGGTAGACGCAGGCGAATTGCCGATGGCCCGCCTGTCGAACGGCCAACTTATCGTAGGTGAAGCCGCCGCACGGATGGATCTCGTAGACGCGATCAAGGTGTCATCCGAGGGGGGCGTTACGATGGGGGATGCGCTGGCCGCACAGGCGCAGCTAGACACACCCGACGGGTTCAGTATCCCGCTGTATCGCATCCAGAGACTGGCACGGGCTACCAGACTCCTTGAAGTGGAGCGCCAGCAGAACGAGGATTTCAACATTCAGATCGACGGACTCTCCACGGAAGCCGCCCAGTCCGAGTATAGCACGATGGATTGGTTGGAGCACAAGGCTGACAACCTTGGGCGTGGGCTTAAAAATTTCTTTGGCCACATCATGGGTCAGGGGGAAGACATCGACAAGGCGGAGGCCCGCCGTGAGGCGGTAAACGAGGCACGGGGGTCCGACATTCGACAGATAGCGGCGAAGTATGCCCTCAAGTTCGACTTGCGCCCCGAAGACATGGAGCTTGCGGTTGAGCAGATGGTTCTCGACAACGCGGTCAACAAGCAAATGTTCGAGTTCCACGACGAGGACGACGACGATGTGGGCAAGAATTTGCGGATAGGGGGTTACGGCCTCCCGACCATGTCGATGCAGGCGATGGTCAACAAGGATGTCTTCGACAAGACCCTCGCAGCAAACCCCGAGCTTAGTGAAGAAGTTAAAACCATGCTTAACAAGCAGCGCATCGCGCACCTTCGATCCGAGTTCACTCAGCTTGACAAGTTCCTGTCGGACTACGGCTCAAACGTGTCCGATGAGTGGAGCAAGGCTCTTATCGTTGGGCGAACCGCAGGCGTGGAGGATTACAAGATCCTTGAGGGGTTCGTTGCGGACAAGGACAACTACAACGAGTTCGCCGAGAGGGCTGCCGGAGTTGGCATGTCATTTTTGAATGGGGTCGGTCAGATGTTCGCCGCTATTCCAGCCGCGTTCGGGTTCGATCCGGCGCAAGATTACTTGGCTTCGGTCAGCCAGAAGAACGCAGATCGCCGCCAACTTGCCTCCGTCTTCGGGGTGGAGTTTGGCCTCCTCCAAGATGCTACCGAGACCGCGTTCCCCATGCTGATTGACATCGCTGCGACTACCCTCCTCGCAGCCGCGACCGCCCCTGCTGGCGGTGCTGGTGGTGTGGCCTACGCATCCCTCAAGGCTGGCGGAACCGCCACGGCCAGCATGACCGCCAAGGGTATGTTCAAGTCGATCACTTCCAACGTGTTTAGGAAGACTGGAGCCAAGTCCACCGCTGATCAGGCTGAAGACTTGCTCGCGGCTAGCATGATCAAGGGGTCGAAGGAGGGCGCGATTGATATCCTCAATGCTTATAACAGTAAACTTTCCGCCCACTTGGGCAACCTCCCCGCCATCTTCATTCCGGCTGCCACCCGTTCTGGGTCGGCAACTTACGGAGCCGTCTACAATCAACTGAAGCAAGACCCCGACGTTTCCGAGGAGGATGCCCATGACAGGGCGCTCGGAGCCATGCTCATGGCGGGCACGTTCACTGGAGTTCTCACGGCGGGGTTCTCTACTATCGGGCGCGGGGGTATGGAGGACGCCCTGCTCAAGGGTCTCAGCTACAAGCAGATGAAAAGAGCGGGTGAGGAGATCACAGGCAAACTGGGGGGTGACTTCTTGAGCGCAGCGCAGAAAGCGATCAAGACGACGATGAAGAAATACTCATTTGGTGGGGTCAAGGGGCTGGCCAAAAGTGTATTCGACGAGGGCATCGAGGAGAGCATCGACGAGTTCGTCAACGGGCTTGTTACTGACGCGGCTCTGCACGAGGACACCCCCATGCTGGAGCGTCTCCAGCAGACTTGGCACGCGTTCGTCTTGGGCGGGATTATGGGCGGGGCCGTGCCCCTCGTCCAAAAAACCTTCCGCGCCCTGCAACCAGACGTTCTACGGGAACGGGAAAAGACTTCATTCTACGAAGATGTTCTGGAGGAGATGTCCGCAGATCTTACCGCGAACGGTGCTCCGTTAACTGCACAATATGTTAACATGGTAGTGTCCGACATGCGGCGGAAAGACGCACGGGCATCCGTGGTCCCGTCTCTTGAAGAACAGGAGGCCGAGCTTGGGAGGGGGGAGCCGGAAGCCACCGGAGAAGGAACACAACTCCCGTCCGGCATAACACCGGACCCAGAAATGGAGGCGTTGCTTGAGGAGAAAGTCAACCCCGACTCCGCCGCAAGGGCCGTGAACAATGTTCTCGGCAGCAGCGTTCCGGCTGTTGCTGGGGCTGACCCGACGACCGTGGAGTCCAAGGGGAACCTGATGCACCAACTGGAGTTGCCGATTCAGGAAGCTGGCGCACTCGAAAACTCGGACCACCAAGCGGTGCGTAATTTAATTCCTCGCCGCACCGAAGGCGTGGAGCCTGACGTATTTGAAGGAACCCGCCCGCCTAAAAAGAAAACCATCATCAACCCCGCCCGCGCCGAAGAGGCCGAGGCGATTGAAGTCGGGTTCAGGGAAACTGTCCGGCAGATCGACGAGGCCGAGGCCCTCTACAAGAAGATGGATCAACAGGTGGCGGGGGCTGAAGTCGCTGGCGAATCCTCCGTCCGACGGGCGCTGGAGCAGCGGGTCCGTGAGGGCAAGGCCGTAAGCCCAGAACAAGCTACCGAGTTAAGGGGCGAGGCATTCAAGGACCGCGTCCTCGCCTTGAAAGACCTCAAGGTTGAACAGACAGTAGAACTGGAGGAGGTAACCGAAGACCCGTCCGTGGTATCTCGCGTTGAGGCTCTTATCGAAGGGGGCTACCCGCATATGTTGACCGCCGCCAAGCTCAGGAAGCTGGGTGTTCCCATCACTGAGCAGACAACGTCTGCGGCTTTCCTTCGTTCTGCCAATGACCGGATAGCTTCAGAGGTAGAGGCGCGGTTCCCAAGAATCCCTGTGACCCCCCCAGAAGGCGGGATGGCTCTCGACTCGGCATACGGTCGCGGGAAGGTATTCTTGGACAGGGTCGGTCGCGGACAGTTCAACAACGACCCACTCACCATGCTCAGTCTCCTTGAGACGGGCGCTCCCATTGTTGTCGATCCGGCCCATTTGGATTCCCCGACCCTGAACCCCGCGTTCAGGTTCGCTCGTGTCGGTGACAACGTGGTCGTGTCCGACATCATGGTCCCCGAGTCCGGTGGCCTCGTGTCCGCGCTCACCCCCACAGACCGCGCTCTGGTTCTCCAGCCGGACTACACACGGGTTGTCAGTTTAGTCGAGCGGGTGCTCACGCTACGCGACGAAGGGTTAAGGGAGCCGGATGCGATGATCGACTCTCCGTTTGAGCCGAACACGCAAATGACCGCGCAAGAAGTCCTGACCCAACTGGAAGAAGGAGTCGGTATTGATAAGTTTGTCGCCCCCAACACTGGGGAACTCGCCCCTGAATTTGCTGAATCCGCCCAGATAGAGTTACGTCTCAGGGCGCAGGAAGCGTTGTTCACTGACGGCAAGGTGTCTCTCGTTGGGCTTGGCCGAGAAGTTGCCGACACTTACATGGCCGAGCAGACGGCCCGCCTCAAGCACTCCAAGGAGTCGTTCGTGGCGTCGGTGTCGGTGAACGAAGCTGCTAACCTTCAAGCAGACCCCGACTATAACGCGGCATCTGAAGTTGAAGATACCTACACCCCATTCCCAGAGAACGCCCCACCACCATTCCCCGAGTCGGGCATATCCAATCTCCTCAACGAGGCCCACGCCGACGCGGTCGCGGCCTTGGACGGGGATTCCAACCTGCGGCAGAGCGTAGTCCTCCTCGTCCAGAACGAAGTGTTCAACACCTCGTCTATTGATTTCAACAGGACTTCTACCAAAAGACTGTGGAGTTACGTTGTCCAGTGGATGGCGCAGGGGAACCACAAGACGAGTCCGGCCAGCATTGAATTCCAGAAAGCCCTGAAAGGGCGGCGGTTTGAAATGGGTAATCCCGTCAGGGAGGCTCTGCAACTAATGGCGTTGTCCTCTGCGTCCGTGGAAGGGACGCCCAAGACCGACGCAGCTTACCGTGCGTTCCTCCGCGACAAAATCCGTGGCCTCAAGGGCGGTGCCGAACCGTCAGATGCGGAAGTATTTTCGTTCCATAACTATGTTCGTGGGTCCGTCGGGGCGTTGCTGCTCCGGTCGCAGCCCTCGGGCATGAGCAAGGCCCATGACCAGAAGATTAATAAGAAGGCCATCGCCGCCTTGGGCCTGAAAGACGGAGACCCCGAGTCCATAATTGAGGCCCTAGAACGGATCGTCGGCGTGTCCGACCGCGCCCAAAAGGAATACGACTCCCATCTCGTGTCCATCGCACGACTGCTGCTCCAGTCACCCGACTTCATCAGGAGCATTGAGTTGTCGATTGACGAGACCGACCTGAACTACGCTGGGAAGTTCGACACATTGACTGACGGCACCCCTGCTATCTCAATAAACATTAACGGACATAACCCGAGGGGAGTGGCCGACACGCTCGTCCACGAGTTGATCCACGCGTATGTGACTGGCGTCACCAGAAAGCCAGCCGCCACGCAGACACGCCAAGAGACCGCCGCGATTGGTGTGCTGGAGGGGGTGATCGCCGACATTCGAGCAGACTACAAGGCGATGTCGAACCAAGAAACAACGCCCGCTATCTTTTCAACTCGCAGTGTTCCCGACATGGGGGTCTATAAGTATCACGACACCCGTGTATATGATGCCCTCACCAACGTGGACGAGTTCGTCGCACACTTTCTTACGTCTGAGGACTTCCAGAAGTTCGTCAAGACCATGCTGGCCGACAGGGCAGCCCCAGCACTATACAGCAGATTTGAACAAGTCATCGCTGCCATCCGCGCCTTTTTTCGCGGGACGAATCCTGAATTCGACTCGGCGTTCTCTGCCGTTCTGGATCTGTCGCATTCTTCTATTCTGGCAGCGGGTGCGAGACGCCGCAGCAGGCGCAAACTGATTAGTGTGGAGGAGTTTCTTAACTTGCCAAACAAGGAGTCCCGCACCGCGAAGGACTTCGTCGCGGACAGCGTCTTTCCGACGGACCCCGCCACCACCAGCACGGCCCCCAAGGAGCCAGTGACGGTTGACGCCATCGTTGGCAAGGTTGCGGAAGATGTCTCCCGTTCACAGCAGGAAGCAGTGAGACTTTCTTCCGGCGTGCAGGGGGCCACCGGAGTTGACGTTGGTGCCCAGCAACGCGGGCAGGAAAACGTGGAGCGACTCCTGTCACTCATCAGAAACCGCGTCGTGCCACCCGAGATGCGTATGGAGGTTGATACCAGCAAGCGGTCGGTGGACGCGGACGGGAACATGGTCGTCCCGCCGATGATGTCCGTGGACTCTAATACTGGAACCTTGGTCGTGAACCCATTGGAACTGGGTGGGTTGTTGAAAGAACTTCAGGCTATGAACGGGGGCAGGCCCCTCTCCATTCGGACTCAGATGAACATCACCGCCGTGATTGCGAACGAGGAGATCGCACACGCGGCCTCGGTAGCCACGATCACGAAGGCCGAGCGGGACGAACTTATCAATGGAATGACCTTCGCCGACGCCGAGGAGACCGTGAGCAACTACGGCGACGAGGGCAACGTAGGCAACAGGGAGCGTCTCCTTGAAGGGTGGCGGAACGGAGACCCCGCCGCGCAGCGTGAAATAGTGGAGGAGAGGCTCCGGCAATACGCCCAGAAGGTAACGAGGGGCTTCACTACCGAGGAGGAGATCGCGTTCCTACGCAGGAACCCGAACCTTGTCCAACAAATCATCCGTTACTTCCAACGGTTCCTGAAGAAGCTCGGCTACTACAGGTCTCGCCGCGACATAAGCCCCCAGATGAGGACGGCGGTTGACCGTATGGTGAATGAGATCAGGGCGCTGGAGGCGGGTTACCGACACTCCACAAACCTCAAGCCGTTCGACCCGAACAACCCCGAGACTGTCATCGAGCAGTTCAGGAAGCAGGTGAACATGAACAAGCCCATCGAGCGGGCCGATGAGCCGAGGGAAGCCGAACCTGCACTGGCTTCAGGGATCACGGTTCAGGTTCCAGCGGACGCGGGCAACATTCTCGACGGGCGCAACTGGGAGAAGATCGGCCCGCAGCTAGGCTCCAACATGGGTGGCCTGTATGAGGACAGGGACACGGGCAAGAAATACTACTTCAAGGAAAGCCAATCACCGGAACACGCCCGCAACGAGGTGCTGGCCACGGTCCTATACGAGACCGCAGGCGCGAATATCCTCCCGCTCCGCCTGACAACGGGCAAGAATGAAGCGGGGCAGGACGTTCTGGGGACGGCCTCCGAGTGGCAGGAAGACCTCACCGAGTTCAACCCACAAGATCCGGCCATGCGTAAGGCGGCCTACCCTGACTTCGCGATCCACGCTTGGCTTGCCAACTGGGACGTAGTCGGGCTGGAGTATGACAACCTCATGGTTGACGGTGAAGGGCGCGTGGTTCATGTGGACACGGGTGGCGCACTTGAGTTCAGGGCGCAGGGCGAACCGAAGGGCGGTGCTTGGAACGAGGAGGGTTCTGAATTTGATACGCTCCGTGAGAGAGGGACGGCGGCGGAGGTGTTCGACGACATGACCGCCAGCGACTTGCAGAATAGCGCGGCCCCGCTACGCAACATGACTCGCGAGACGATCCAGTCGGCAGTCGAGAGCGTCATGGGAGTGAGTGCCGAGAGCACCGAGATGGCCGACACCCTTATCGCGAGACGCGATAATATACTTAACGTGCCCTACGAACAAGAGGCCCTTGCGTCAGGGATCACGGTTCCCCCCATCACGGTCAGTAACTTTGAGTTCGACGGTGTCTTCCCTGAAGACCTTGAATACCTGCGGACAAACGATGGTAAATTCAAAGGTGCTCCGCCACGCGTCACAACAGAAGAGGACGTTGAGAAGCTGGAAGAACAGGTAAAGAAGCTCGCTGTCGAAGGTGCCGTTGGCCGCTACTGGTATGAAGATGCCGCCGAGAAGATCCTCGAAATAACCAACGGCGACGTTGTCGAGGCCGAGAAGTTAATCGCCCTGTTAGCTATCTACTCCCCGCAAACTGGAGTAGAAGTGAACACTTACTTTGCTGTTCGGGCCTACGAGCAACACGCTAACAACGTCTCGCGTAGAGATTTCTCTGTAAAAACCGCCGTTCAAGATAACAAAGCCCGCGCTGTTCTTTACGACAACAGGGATTGGACCGGAAGAAAAACGGACAATTTCTACAAGAACATCATGTTCCACATCGTGCAACAAGCGACACCGGAACAACTGAGATCCATGCGGATTGACACCGCGTTCTTGGAAAAAATCCAACAGCCCGTCACCGTGGACATGTGGGTCTACAGGGCCATGGGGTATGACACCATTGGGCTGACCGACGAGAAAGGGAAAGGGGCGTTCGGGTTTTCCGAGAAGATGATCAACCGCCTCACCTACTCCTTGAATCAAAGCCTTGCGGAAGGGGAACCCCGATACGAGGCCCACCAAGTGCAGGCCATGGTATGGACTGCGATCAAGGCCCGCTCCGAGCAGAAGGAAGTTAAGCAGAAGACGGAAGCAGAGAGCATCGCGGAAGGGGACATGGTGCGCGAACGGGGCGCGGGAGGGCAACTACAGCGTTCGTTCCCCGACAAAGATGCCGAGCGCAGGCACCAGCGGCGTTGGACCGAAAACGCATTGGCCGCCACCGGAGTTGACTTCGTGGAAGCCTCCCGCTCTTTTGACTACTTTGTCAACACGATGGGGATGCTGGCAACGTGGGAGGTGATTGCGTCTACAGAAACGGAGGTAGGAAAACGATTAGACGCCATGTCTTTTGACGAGAAGCTATCGTTCACTGCACAGGCGATGGAGCTTATCGTGGACCCCACGACTGGTGAAGACCTCCTCGCAAAGGAACTGGGCATCGCCATCTCCACAGCGAAAATATCCACGGGAGGCTACGCAGGCGGCGTGACCCCGAACGTATTGTCCACCCTTTACCCCAATAAACCAGCGGGGACTTATGATGACGATGCCATCCGCGCTTACGCACGGGCGCTCCAGTTTATCTTTACCCAAGACGCCGTGCCGTGGGCTAGGTTCATTAAGAAGACGAAGCAGGATGTCCACTACAGGGTAGTGAACAAGGATACAGGGGCCATACGGAAGTTTGACACGCAGGAAAAGGCTGAAGAATACGCCGCCGACATAGGTAAAGAGAAAGTCGTTTACAAGGTTAAGAACCAGAACGGCAAAGTATTAAGGAACTTCAAAACCCGCGAGGAAGCGGACACGTTCGCAGCCAACAAGGCGGAGTATTCTGTAGAACGAGTAGCCACCACCAAGGGGGAGTTCGTTGTCGAAGGAAGCGAGCAATCCGCAGGAGTTAAGTTGGAATTTGCTAACGATCTTAACGCGCAAGACTTGCAAGACATACAAGAGAGGCTCGGCAAGATCCACTCTGACTACGGGTTCACTCAGATATCTGCCAATGAAATCATTGTAGTTAATTACAAGATGGACTACATGAACATGCTTCCTGTGTTGACAGACGCGGAATGGGATGCTAAAATAATTGGAGAATTTGGTAATGAAACAGAACAAGAATACTTCACAACCGTCGGAGAATACGGATACCACGACTGGGCGTCCGACCCTGAAGGAGCTTCTATCCTCGAAACCAGTCCCCGATTCACACCCGATGTTCAAACGTGGGTTCGTGATCGGCGGGAGAGGTTTCAGCGGATCACGCCCCAGCCCGAAGAAGGAAGAAAGCTAGCTTCGGGCATTACGCCGGAAAGAGTTGGCGAACAAATAGCCTCCGGCATTACCGCCTCCTCCACTGACCTCGATGCGTTCACTTGGGAGGATGTAGAACTTACAGCGGAGCAGACCAAGGAACTGAAAGAGGTTCAGGTCGAACACGCCCGCATCCTTTCCGC
>Ga0209756_1001178_pt1 | contig 24490 bp, 26 predicted proteins | sample ETNvirenome_6_85_FD_184071 | JGI IMG/M metagenome (GOLD analysis project Ga0209756, IMG submission 184071) | Marine viral communities from the Pacific Ocean - ETNP_6_85 (SPAdes) (version 3) | ecosystem: Environmental > Aquatic > Marine > Oceanic | place: Pacific Ocean | collected 2013-06-19 | reverse complement strand
GCGATGAGGGAAAAGCCCTTCAGAAGATGAAAAAGGACGCAGAGGGCAACGCCAGCGGCGTTGAAAAGTTATCCAATAGAATAAACTCATTCTTAGCGTCACTAGAAGAAACTTTCACTCCGATTATGAACTCCATAGCAAACATGTCCGATTGGACGCTTATAGTAGGTGGTGTCATTGGAGTCCTTGGTAGCCTTGCTTTTACCATAGTTACAACCATTCTTCCTGCGATTGGCAGCTTGGCGCTTGGTGCCCATGCCGCTGGCAAGACGATCGAAAAGACTGGCAAGTCCGCAGGAAAGGGGATTGCCTCGTTTATGAAGTCGTTGGAATCTGCTGCCGGGGCTGCACCAAAAGCAGGCTTGGTGTTGGGCATCTTGACGGTTGTGATTATGGGTCTTGCGGCTGCGTTTAACCTTGCTGCCAGAGGTGTTGCCTCCATAATCCAATCAATGTCTGGTGTTGGGCTAGAGAAGTTAAAAGTATTTGGGGCAACCGTTCTCGATGTTATGATGGCACTTAACCCAATTGGACAAATCTTTCTCGGTATTGAGAAGGTCATCAACGCCATCGGAAACGCAATTGAAAAAGCCGCAGGTTCGACGGCGATCTTGGCATCGTCAGTTGGGCAAGTAATAGAGTCCGCTGAAGGGATGACCTTGGGCGGCTTGGCTGGTTTCACTTTGTTTGCGAATGAACTGGATAATGTTATAGATTCCATTAACGATGCAGAACTAGACAAGCTTGAAGGATTTCGAAAAACATTGCAGGTAATTTATGATCCAGGCGCAGCCACCGATAACATGGGTATGCTGACCCAGACAGACGCTCAACGCACAGGAGCCGGTCGCCAAAACATAAACGTCAGAGTTGTTTTGGATAGCGCCGAATTCAAACATGCTGTTTTATCAGTAGTAAATAACGAGATCAGGACAGGAGCATAAAAGATGGTAAAAGCACTGAATCCAAATAATACCGCTATCAATGCCCAGATTGTAATTACCACTTTTTATCCAAAAATGGACAACCTTGAGTTTCCTGCTACTATTACTGATTATGCTGATTCTTTCTCCTCCCAATGGGACGAGCAATCCGCTTATGGATTTCAAGATAATGTCGCTATTCTTCAAGGAACCACTAGAATGATAAGAGTGTCGTTTGTTATTGGCAGCGAAGATGCAGGTGAATCCAAGGTGTATATGGGGGGACTTAATAAAATTGTACAAAATTTATATCCTGCATATGATTCGTCCACCGGGCAACCACAAGGTACTCCCCTCTTCGGTTTGAAGATTATGAATTGGACTCAGAACAAGAGTTTAATGGGCTATGTAAAGAATTTTACAATTTCTCCTGATTTGTCTGAGGGGGCTTTTGTTGACTTCAAAAGCGGCAAGATGTATCCTAAGATAATTCCTGTTACTTTTGAGATGACGGTGATTCATGATAAGCGCCCCGGCACCACGGGCGAGACGTTTTCATTAGGAGCAGATTTTCCCGTGGCTGCATCACCCCTGGAAGCCGTCAACGAGGTGGATGTCATGAATGTTAATAATCTTTCGGTGCCAGAAGGTCAGGCAACGACAAATTTAGCACAAAAACTTTTAAAAAGTTTAGATAAATGAGGTGAATAGTAATGAGTAGATACACCGACCGAGATGAATTTGATAATAATTTTGCGTTTTTCCGATCGCAAATGGACAGAAACCAAAGATTATTTGTTAGACAATATGTTACGCCGACGTTTGATTACCCCTCTGATGAGATGCTTCTTAATATTGGAAAGTACACTTCTCATTTATGGAAGGTCGGTGATTCCTTTGAAAAATTAGCATCTGAACATTATGGGGTTCCTACCTTGTGGTGGCTCATTGCATTTTATAATCAAAAACCCACCGAACATTCCGTTGCGATAGGAGAGCGGCTTGTAATTCCTTTGGATGTGAACCTCGCCCGAGCCGCTATTGGAATTTAAAAGATGCGGTTTTTTAGGCTATTAGGCGAAGCAATTTCGGGATTAGTGGGCATTGCGATAGGACCGCGCACGCGATTCAACGACACCCTCCAGAGAGCCGCCATGCAGCGCAAGGCTAAAGAGGCAGAGACTGCTAAGAAGGCAGCCACCAAGAAGGCTGCCGAAGACGCCAAGGCAAAGGCGGCTAAAGAAAAAGAAGCCCAAGAAATATCAGAAGGAAAAATCCCCTCCCGCCTGTATACAGACCAAGCATTTTTAATGGATCACTTGAAGACTTATGCGGAGCCACCAACCGCATTTCCAGAGACTAAGTTTGCCACGCGAACCGAGATCCCGCTAACAAACAAAAAAAACACTTTAAATGAATATATTAAGAATTATTTTGAACTTGGTCCCAAAGAGCTAGCAGTAATGAAGCCTTTTGTTAGGATTATGAAAGGGAATGTTGGTCTTCCTCTTACACTGCTGGGAAACAACAACAAGTTTGAGAAAGCCATCGGCGCACCTTTGTACGCCGCAGCCAAGAAGAAGCGAATACCTCAGATTGCGCTAAAAAGCATGACGGGGCAAATTATTAACAAAAATATGGCATTTACCAAAATGAAATTTACTTTGGAAATTTTTTGTAGTGATATGGATACTTTTAGGGCTGAACGCGGCGGCTGGGCATTGATTGATTTGATCCGAAGAAAGCCCAAAGGAGGGGAAGTAATTAATCCCGACTTGGCTTCTTTGTCACAACAAACGGTTGACATTGAGTTTGGTTGGTTTAGCCCGCCGATGAGGCAAAAGCCGGAAGGATCCACCATTGCCATGCCCGCTTTCAAAAAGATAAACAAGTATGTATCCCCCGGCACATCTTGGCATCAATCTGTTTCTTATAAAGTAAGCATTCTTAAACATGCTATGGCTTTTAATAAAGATGGTAGTTTTAATATAACAATGGAATTTAATGGAACATACAATAGCGCTTTGCGATCCCCTACTGCTAATGTTTTATTCGATCCAGACGGTGAGTATTATAAGCATCTAAAGGAACTGAAAAATCAAGCCGACAACGCAGCCGTCAGCGCCAAGAACCCCAAACTCAGCCCCATCGAGTCGACACAAGCCATAGGCAGAAGGGATATCGCACTCCAAATGTACGAACAAGAGAAAAAAGAGATTGCTCCTCTAGTTTATAATGAATTTTGGCAGAGCATTCGCAATCAGTCGGAATTTCTCGCTGTGTCGGTCTCGCGTGAAGTTTATGATAGCTGGACAGCGGGTGCCTGGATTCCGAACCCACCGCCAGCTTCGAAGGGGAAATCGTTAAAAGTTGAACCAGCCGCAGGCGATGCTCCTGGCGACAATGCGGAACACAAACCAACGCCACCCGACGACAAGGTGAAGGATGCACGAAAAATTACTTATTTTCCCCTCGGTGCTTTATTAAATGTTTTGGTACAAAATGCTCTTAAAAAATTGAAGAACGACAGCGATACCGCGCCACTGTTTAAACATGGATTTTATGTACAATTTGGGTCACTTGCGTTTTTGCATTCACCAATGGGCGTCAAACCGGGATCTACCCAAATGTCGATTCATCCGAAGGCGTTGCCGAAAGTGTTATTAGTGGGCATCGGTTCTCTGCCCATTTCTTTAGAGCTTTTTAGAGCCTGGATGATTAGGTTTTTTATTGGGGGTAGACGACTAGAAATAACGTTGGACGAAGCTCTTAAAGAATTTATCACAGCGCTTGTGTTAGCTTCTGCCGATCAAACTTCGGCAATCTCACTGACTCCCTATCAGCAAAAAATTCAAGGACTTCCGATACAAATAGGGGATACAATGGTTGGTCTGTATTATGAAGGCGCGTCTGAAGTGGAGGCTCTGAACAAAAAATGGATGGTTGGTGACGAAGAAGCTGATCAAAATAGAGGTGTATATCACTTTAAACCCCTTCAGGCTCAGGCAGTTGTGCGAGATTTTAGTTTTAACAGAGTCGATATGAAGGGAGTGACAGAGATGATGTCGAAAGGCAGTGTATTATCTCAAACGGGCATTCCTCGTTCAAAATATAGTATTTCTTTAACCTTGTGGGGGAACACTCATCTTAAAATAGGACAAAGAATTTTTGTTGATCCGTCTGCCCTGGTTGGAAATGTGGACAGCCCAGAAAACCAACAATTAGGCATGGGGGGTTATTATGGAGTTACTTCTGTGACTCATCGTATTTCATCGAATGGTTTTTTTACAGACATCGAGGCGCTATGGACGAACTTCGGCAAGGCAAGCAAACTCATCCCGAAACCACCCATAGATTCTTCGTTGATGGCGAAAAAGCAACGCATGACTTATGTGCCGCCTAAATCAACGGTGCCTGACAAGAACTCGGGCAAGAAAAAGCAAACAAAGGCAAAATTCAACCGGAAAGGAGCCACCTGGGCAGAGAAACAGGTGCGGGCGGCGGCGATAAAATGCCAGGGCGACCCCAACGGCGCTGCCTGCCAAAAGGCGACCCGAGCGGCGAAGAGGGCGCTTGATCCAAGAAGACGACGTATCCGTGCGCCTGCGCGGCGGCGCAAAGGAAGTCAAGTGCCAGACAACTATGTAGCCAACCCCGGCGACGTAAGCGAGATTATAGATCATCATGCCGAGGGCGGTGGGTAAAGAGAGTTCAAACCGATGACACAGATTGTTACAAATCCATTAACGCTAATAGAAACAGAGATCCCAACTGGGAAAAACAAATTATCTGTGGATAAGCTGTTTCATGAGCGTAAAGTATACGCTAGTTTAGTGCCCGATGACTTGCTGGCATATACGGTAGATCTTCGATTACAATCTAATTTGTATGGAAAGGTAGATGGAAATTTAAACGCAATACTTCCAAACACCAAAAAGCTAAAGTTGGATGTTGAAAATCAGGTCATTGCTTTCGATTTTGTCAAAGAATTATATGAAGATTTTAAAAGGGATTGGGATTACCGCTGTCAAAATTGGGTGCCCTCTGAGTCGATGTATCAGAACTTGGAGTTTAATACGGAATATCGCGATGTTAACGAGATTCTAGTAAAACGCTATAACAACATCTTGACAAAGTTTATAGACTTTTCGGCGGCTCAATTTATTTCAGATCGGGTTGTTAATTTTGAAACCTTCATAAATGAATTTATAGAGTATTTAAAAAGAGCAGACTTGGTATTTAGTCGGGAACAATTCATTAAAAGCAGGTTATATGAAAACAGATATTCGCTATTGATTGTTAATTTGTTTGACAAAGGGAGTTTTCAAGATGACGAACAAAATTTTAAGTTTTTTTATTTAGATGACGGAATCAGTCTTGCTGCCCAAACGCTTATTCGACATGGCTTTGTGTTGGATCGCTTTGCCCCATGGAGGGTCTTAGTTAATCTTAATTCCCCTCAACTCCGAACGAGAAAGAGAAGAGATCTTGAAGGGAAGCTCGTGCCCAACTCGGCGCTGCCCTTGACAGGAGGAGCGTCACAAGTATTTGCTGAGTATTTTGTCCCGTCTTATAAGACCGAGTTGGCTTTTTTAAAGGCGGCTCTTTTTAATCTGTACAATCTATATGTGGAGAAAGCCCCGAAATCTACCTTTAGTTATTGCAAGGTAAGTCTTAAGCCCATTACGGTGAAATTTAAGCGAAAGCCTCTTAGGAGGTTACAGGAGATTTCAGATGTTTCAATTTTTAAATTTTATATGAAATTACGTTTATACGAAACTAAAAAGGCAGAGAAAGTTCCCCTTATAAAGCAGATAAAAAAAATTAGTAAAGACCCGTCCGGTATTCCCAAAGCCCTGGATCTTTTACAAAATTATACTAAAACTCCTCGACAATATTCTAAATTTGATAATGAGATGGACGCTTTAGAATTTGCTAATAAAATCGGCTGCAAGGGAACTCACACCATTGATAAAAAATTCTACCCTTGTAAGAGCCATAGGATGTATTTATCCTTGACAAAGAAGAAATAGCAGTATATACTGAGTGTATGATTTTTCAAACACTTGACGACAAGGACGAGTGCATTGCATCCTATTTCGATGGGGGGTTGCATTTTGACAAAATTCCTGAGAATGGTTCTTCCACTTGGAACTACCATTCCTACATTCCAGACGAAGTAGAATTTGCCGAGCTATATTGTGCGGGTAAGAAGATATCGGACGTATGCCCCGATAACTTAAAAGAAGAATGGAATAAAACACTTAATCAATTTAAAGCGATCTTAAAGTCATTTGGGCACATCAACCTGTCCACGGATGCGTTCTGTTTTTATGAATTGGTTCCGCGAAAGTTTCTTTTGAAACACTGCGAAGTGAAGAGCCAGATCACAAAACACATTCTGGAAAACCATCAAAAGCCCCAAAACTACGATCACCTTCTTGAGGTTCAGAAGCTATTAACGCAGCTTGGCAAGGTTGAATTAAAATTAAACCATTCCAACATCAGGAAATGTTTGACTAATCCGAAGTGCGTCGATTTCTGTCAACGAGTAAAGACAAAAAGGAACGTGATATACAATCAATTTGGGACGCGCACCGGTCGCCTGACGACGACGGAAAAAAGCTTCCCTATACTGACATTCCCGAAATTATTTAGAGGAATGGTAGAGCCTTACAACCACCTTTTGTTGGAAGTGGATGTGGTGTCTGCCGAAGTGGCTACTCTGTTCTATCTGAACGAGCAGCCGATCCCAAAGGGTGACTTGCACCAATGGATTAATGAGCAATGTTTCGGAGGTTTATTGGATCGAGACAAGTCGAAGCAAAGGTTCTTTTCTTGGTTGTATGATCCGAGAAAACAAAATAAAAAATTAGAAGCCATCTTCAACCGAGACACGTTGTTTAAAAAGTATTATGATGGCGAATACGTTACTAATCCCTTCGGTCGTAAGATGAAGGTTGGAGAAGAAAAGGCACTCAACTACTTAGTTCAAAGCACATTCAATGACTTGTTCTTGCAGAACGTTGTAAAGCTACATGAGCTTCTGCGGGAAACGAAAAGCAGAGTTTATTTTTGTGTTCACGATTCGGTTGTTCTTGATTTTCACAAGGAAGATCGACCCAAGGTAGACGAAATTCTTAACACACTCTCAAAGGTGGGTGATTATGAATTTGGGCTTCATCTCAACATGGGCAAGAACTACGGAGATATGAGGAAAGTTTTATGAGAAGCTTAATAGCAATTGGTGAGAAAGCAACTCTGTTTGCTGAATCTCTGAAAGATTATCCTGAATACACTTCTTATTGTTTTCGGCATGGACATAAGGAAGATTGTTTTAGTGTTCCGGTGTTCAGCGAGGCACAAAGATACGAAGAGCCCTTGGTTGATCTGGAAGAGTTTTTAAAAGGTTGTTGCGAAGATGTAACTGCTATTATAAGCGGTGACGAAGCGATTAATTTGACGGCGCTTCAGATTTTGGAGGTGGTCAAAAATAAAAATATCGAAATTCTTTTTTTTAAACCAGATCAAAAGTTGTTGGGGACCGCTATGAAACAGATAAATAATCTGACTTATAATGTATTGCAGGAATACACTCGGTCGGGCTTGTTTGGGCAAATGTTTATTTTCGATTTAGGGGCAGTTGATCAGGTTGCGTCGGCTGCATCTTTGCAATCGTTTGAAAAAGTACGAATGGAATTTGTAGCGGGGCATTATCACACCCTAAATTGGCTTAGGAATTCGGAGGCGGTGGCGGGAACAGACGACGAGCACCAGCCAGTAAATTGTTTGGCGAGCATTGGCGTAACAGATTTAGAACTTTCTGAAATAAAAATGCTTAATAAGCTTGACTTTGTGAGAGAACGGGTGTATTATTATGGTATACCAGAAAAGAAAGTTAAAGAGGACGCTGGTCTGAGAAGCAAAATATTGGAGGGTTATAAGAAAAATATGGACGAAAATATATCGTCTTCGTTCAAAATATATTCGATCCCGTTTAAACAAGAATTGGTTTATGTGGTTGAATATACATCAGCAGTTCAAAATAAAGAACTGAAAAAACTCTTGACAGAACACAATAAATAAGATATTATATACACAAGTTGAACACATAGGAGAAAAACAACATGGCAATTAATCTAGAAAAAATTAGAGCAAAGCTCGACAAGCTGAACGGCAAAGACAACCACAGCGATTTGTTTTGGCGTGCAGATGCTGGAACTCATACGATTCGCATTATTCCAAGTGAAGATGGCGAACCGTTGAAGGAAAAGCATTTCCATTACAACATTTCGAAGGGTGGTGTTCTTTGCCCCAAGCGTAATTACGGCGAGGACTGCCCGATTTGTGAATTTGCGACTTCGCTATTCCGTGAAGGCACTCCCGATAGTCAGGAGCAGGCAAAGAAGTTGTTTGTTAATCAACGCTTCTACGCCGATGTGATTGTGCGTGGCAAAGAAGAGGATGGACCGAAAATTTGGTCATTCCCGAAGAGTGCTTACAAGGCTCTTCTTGAAACAATTCTCGATGAGGATTATGGTGACGTGACAGACGCCCGTAAAGGGTTTGATCTGAAGGTCACTTACATCAAGAAGAACTTCGGTCGTGGAGATCGGATGGTCTTTGATAGCCTCCAGCCTCGTCCTCGTCCGACCCCCCTGTCGGAGGATGATGCACAAGCTGCCGCTTGGATGGACAACGACATTGATCTTAATACGATCTTTGAGCGCAAGTCTGTCGATGATGCACAGAAGGTGCTGGATGAATACTTGATGCCGGAAAGCGCTTCCGGTGATAATGTCAAGTATGGTGGCAACACGCAGGAGAAGAAGGTTTCTTCTGTTGACGCAGCCTTCCGCGAGTTGGGAGTTGCGTAACGCTCTTGGCGGGGAGGGGGACGCAAGTCCCCCTCCTTTTTTTATGGGGGAAACTATGGCAAGAAAACAGAAAGTAGAAAAAGCTGGCAAGCTTTCTTTAAAAGATATGCAAAAGCTCGTTAACAAGCGAGCGGGAATGAACGTAGCTTATGATTTACAGGACGATAATCCTACCTTGGTTAAGGAATGGATTCCCACTGGCTCAAGGTGGTTAGACTCTATTATCTGCCGAGGTAAATATGGTGGCATTCCAGCAGGTAAAATTGTAGAGATCGCAGGGCTACAAGCTACAGGCAAGTCCTACATGGCAGCACAGGTTGCTGCAAATGCCCAACCTTTGGGCTACGATGTTATTTATTTTGATTCAGAGTCTGCGATTGATCCAACTTTCTTGGAGAACGCAGGCTGTGACCTTTCATCGTTGCTATATGTTCAAGCAACGTCTGTCGAGTTTGTTTTGGAAACTATCGAGGATCTTTTAGCGAACAATGAAAACAAAATGTTGTTCATATGGGATTCTTTGGCGCTGACTCCAAGCAACTCTGACATTGCGGGTGATTTTAACCCGTTATCTTCTATGGCAGTCAAGCCGCGCATTTTGTCGAAGGGGCTAGCAAAATTAACGGTTCCAGTTGCAAATAGCGGGTCTGTCTTGTTGATTTTAAATCAATTGAAGACGAACATTACAAGCAATATTGCAGAGGCTCTGACCACTCCATATTTCACACCGGGGGGCAAAGCCCTTGCATATGCTTACTCGCTTCGCATTTGGCTGACAAGGCGCAAGGCAAAAAACAGTTATATTGAAAGTGAAAATGGCTTTCGAATTGGATGCGAAGTTAAAGCCAAGCTAGAGAAGTCTCGATTTGGAACAGAGGGTCGAACTTGCACTTTTCAAATTATTTGGGGAGATGCTAGTCCGCGCATTCTTGATCGGGAAAGTTGGCTCGACGCCATTAAAAGCTCCGACCAACTGAAGAATGCAGGAGCTTGGTGGACATTGACATTTGACGATGGCACTGAAAAGAAGTTCCAAAGCACTAAGTGGTTGGAGATGTTAGATGACGCAGCCTTCCAGGGTCAGGTGTTAAAAATAATGGATCGCGAAGTGATTCAAAAATTTGACGCCCAAGAGGGGAACGCTTCAGATTTTTATGATAACGAAGAGCCGATTAATGGCAAAGCTTAAAATTAACGAAGCCAGCAAGCGAACTCAAAGATATTTTGAACTTGCAGGTCGGCTAGCCAAAGAAAGCACCTATGGGAAGCTGAGACATGGAGCAGTCTTGGTCAAGGGCGGTAGTATAATTTCGGTTGGACTCAACAAGGGATGTTATTGTAAATTTGGTAGCAGATTTCGTGATTCTCATAATTTTGGACACGCAACGCAACATGCTGAGATCTCTGCTGTTCTAGGTGTCGGGGCTCGTGCGACACAAGGGTCGACCATTTATGTTGCTCGTGTTAATAACCATAATCAATATCGAATGTCCAAGCCTTGCGGGATGTGTCATGACGCTCTTAAATTTGTGGGGGTAAAAAAAGCATATTACACAACAGGAGAAAATACATATGAAGAATGCAAAATCGGTGATGACGGAGGCTTTCAACATCAAAGTCAAACGCATCAAAGAGAACGAAGATGGGTCGACCAATCTAACGTTTGATATGACGCCCCACTTTCAAGAGTGGTTTTGTTTTTTCCACGGGATAGAAGAGTGGGATCAAAAAGTCTTTGAAAATTGGGTTTTAAAAACTTTAGGAGAATACCTTGAAAGAGAAACTGAAGCGAGTAATGATAATTGATGGCAATAATTCCTTTCTTAGAAATTATGTTGTAGATCCATCCTTATCCACTAACGGTGATCCAATTGGCGGTTGCAAGGGATTTTTAAAATCTCTACAGAAGCAGTGTAGGATTCTTAAACCTGATTCTGTTATTGTTACTTGGGATGGCGCTGGCGGATCTACTAAACGCAAATCCATGAACAAGGGCTACAAGGATGGTCGCAAGCCATTGCGACTTAATCGCACTAACTCTTATTTAACGGAGGATCAAGAACTACAGAATCGATTGTGGCAGCATCATAGATTAATTGAATATCTTAATGAATTTCCGATCGCGCAATTTGTGTTCGACGGTGTTGAAGCCGACGATGTTATTGCATATTGCGTGAGAAAGCTGAAGGGGTGTGAAAAGGTTATCGTCTCTGCGGACAAGGACTTTTTTCAATTGTGTGATGACTCTACAATTTTGTATCGCCCCATCCAAAACCAATTTGTGAATAAGAATTATATTTTGGAAAACTTTAACATTCACCCAACCAATTTTGCCCTTGCACGGGCTTGTGCGGGTGATGCTTCCGACAATATAAAAGGAATTCCAGGCGTAGGGTTGAAAACTTTGGCTAAGAGATTTCCTTCTCTCGCCCAAGAAAAAGAAATTTTTGTAGATGATATGGTCAGTTTGAGCGAGACCCAAGATAAAAAATTTAAAGTTCATGAATCGATTATTAAACATGCGGAAACCATTAAGGGCAACTATGATTTAATGCAGTTATATGTTCCGATGATCTCTCCACAAGTTGCTAAAAAAATCGATTGGGTTCTCGATGAGTGGAACGCCGATTTTAGTCAAATGAACATCCAGAAAATGATGATCAAAGATGGTTTCGGAGAATATAATTTTTCTTTACTTTACGCAACAATGAGAAAAATTTCCTTGCAAAAAAGTCAGATTTAGGGTACAATAACAAGAACAATACGAGGGGGAAACATGAAGAATTTTGAGCAAGAAGATTTTTCAAGATTTGGGAAATCGTTTCAAGAGAGGCTTGTTAAGACTCTTTTTTATGATAGAACTTTTCACGATCAAATGTCTGACGTGTTCGATCAATATTTCTTGGAGAAGAGATATCTACGCATTTTTATAGAAAAGCTATCCGAATACCGAGAAGAATACAAGTCTCACCCGTCCATCGAGACGATGGCGACAATTCTTAAGACACGCTTGGATGAAGAAACGGAGGTTATTCAGAAACAGGTCAAGGACTTTTTTGTTCGCGTTGCGACCAATGATGAAATTGAGGATATTGATTATATTAAAACAACCGCGCTCGATTTTTGTAAAAAGCAAAAGCTTAAAGAAGCGATTATGAAGTCAGCATCACTTTTGAAGTCTTCTTCGTTTGATGAAATTAAAGATGTGATCGACGGAGCGTTGAAGCTTGGTCTTGATAATGATCATGGTTATGATTATCTTCTGGACTTTGAACGAAGATTCGAACTTAAAGAGCGCAACCCCCAATCAACAGGCTGGAAAATTATTGATGATATTTCCAAGGGTGGCTTGGGTCGCGGCGAGCTTGGAGTGGTAATTGCACCAACCGGCGCAGGCAAATCAATGGCGTTGGTTCACCTGGGGGCGCAAGCGGTCAAGGCGGGTAAAAGTGTGGTTCATTATACTCTAGAGTTGCTTGATACCTCAGTGGCTTCTCGCTATGATTCTTGTATTACGGGTGTCGGTTTAAAGAATTTGTTCAGCTTTAAAGAAATGATTTATGAGCAGGTAAAGGACATTGAGGGCAAACTAATTGTGAAGGAATACCCCACAAAATCTGCCAGTGTGGAAACATTACGGAAACATTTGGAAAAGCTTAAGATCACAGATTTTAAGCCTGATATGATTATTGTAGATTATGCCGATCTTTTATCTCCGAAAAGAACTTATAAGGAGAAACGCACCGAATTAGAAACTATTTATGAAGACCTTCGTGGTTTGGCACAAGAGTTGGAATGTCCGGTCTGGACAGCAAGTCAAACAAATCGTAGTGGGCTTAATGCAGAAGTAGTAACAATGGAAGCAATTTCGGAAGCATTTAACAAATGTTTTGTGGCTGATTTTATTTTCACTTTGTCGCGAACCATTAACGATAAGACAACAAACTCTGGTCGCATCTTTGTGGCAAAGAACAGAAATGGACCAGATGGGCTTGTGTATCCGATCTTTATGGATACGAGTAACATTAAGATTGAGATCCTCCCAGCTACCAATGAAACGGTGGATGAAATTAACGAGAAAGCCGCGAAGCGCCAGCAAGAAACGTTGAGAGAAAAATATAAAAAGTTTAAAGACGGAGCAAAGAATGGATCTTGAAAAAGAAATTTTATCCGATGTTACTGTTTACATGAAGTACGCCAAGTATCTTCCCAAGAAAGAACGCAGAGAAACGTGGAAAGAACTTGTCAATAGAAATAAAAATATGCATATTAAAACTTATCCAGATCTAAAGGATGAGATCAACGTTGCATATAAAATGGTGTTGGCTAAAAAAGTATTGCCCTCGATGCGCTCCATGCAGTTCGGCGGCAAACCGATCGAGATCAATCCTTCACGAATTTATAATTGCGCGTTTGCGCCGATCGATGATTGGCGTGTGTTCAGTGAGATTATGTTTTTGCTCCTTGGCGGCACAGGAGTGGGGTACAGCGTCCAACAGCACCATGTAGAAAAACTCCCAGAGATCCGCAAACCCAACCCAAATCGAACTCGTCGTTTCCTGATCGGGGATAGCATTGAGGGCTGGGCTGATGCGGTCAAAGCCTTGATGCGAAACTATTTTTATGGTGGTTCAAAGGTAAGATTTGACTTTAGTGACATCCGTCCGAAGGGTGCCAGACTAATTACATCAGGAGGAAAAGCACCGGGACCACAACCTCTTCGTGAGTGTCTGGTCAAGGTGAGGGGAATACTTCATGAAAAATCTGACGGAGATAAGCTATTACCTGTGGAGGTACATGACATTGTTTGTCACATTGCCGATGCTGTTCTTGCTGGTGGCATTCGCCGTGCTGCTCTCATCAGTCTCTTCTCTGCTGACGACGGGGAAATGCTGGCTGCAAAAACTGGTAATTGGTGGGAGAAAAACCCACAAAGAGGACGGGCAAATAATTCAGTCGTTTTATTACGACATAGAATTACAAAAGAATTTTTCGACAATCTCTGGGAGCGTGTAAAAGCTTCTGGCGCAGGCGAACCGGGATTCTATTTTTCTAATGATAAAGATTGGGGAACCAATCCTTGTTGTGAGATTGCACTACGCTCTTATCAATTTTGTAACTTGACGGAGGTAAACGTTAGTGATGTCAAGTCGCAAGAGGATTACGAAGCGCGTGTAAAGGTTGCAGCCTTCATTGGCACGCTCCAAGCTGGTTACTCCGACTTTCATTATCTGCGCGATGTATGGCGCAGGAACACCGAAAAGGATGCGCTCATTGGTGTATCAATGACGGGCATTGCATCTGGTGCTGTGCTTGAGTTAGATATGAAAAGCGCTGCCAAAGTGGTCAAGGAAGAAAACGAAAGAGTTTCAGAACTTATTGGGATTAAAACCGCCGCCCGTTGCACAACTGTAAAACCCGCAGGTACTACGAGTCTTGTTCTTGGGACCAGTTCTGGTATCCACGCTTGGCATAATGATTATTATGTGCGAAGGATCAGGGTGGGAAAGAACGAAGCCATTTATACTCATTTATCAATTTATCACCCAGAGCTAGTTGAAGACGAATATTTTAGACCCCATGACACTGCGGTCATTACTATTCCCCAGAAAGCCCCAGAAGGATCAACCACTCGACATGAATCAGCCCTTCAATTGTTGAAGAGGATTTCAAAGGTGGCTGCGGAGTGGGTCAAACCGGGACACCGAAAGGGACAAAATACCCATAATGTTTCAGCTACAATCAGCATCAAAGAGGCTGAGTGGCATGATGTTGGCGATTGGATGTGGGAAAATAGAAATAAATATAATGGTTTATCCGTTTTGCCCCACTCTGACCACACCTATAAGCAAGCTCCCTTTGAAGACTGCTCCAGGGAAAAATATGAGGTACTGGTACGGAGTTTGGAAAAGGTTCAAATAAAAGAAATAATGGAAGTAGAGGACAACACTAGTCTGCAAGGAGAATTGGCTTGCGCTGGTGGAAGTTGTGAAGTGACATAGTTTAAGTTTTTTAGGGTTTATATTACTATTTAATAGTGTAACGTGTCACTAATGGAGTTATAAAATGGCAAACTTATCCGATTATTATCGCGCACCCGGCATCGCCGAAGTCGGGCAATACCAAATGAGTTCAATCCCGTGGGCGACCTCATCGATCGAATTGGACGATGGCGAGAGCCAACAAATAAAATTTTACAATATTACTAATTTTGTCACTATTATAAACAACTCAGAAGGCGCGAACGCTGAATTGCGGGTCGGCTGGAGCGAAAATGGCGTTGAAGGTCCAGAGATTGGTGCCCCCTCAAATTATTTTGTTTTAAATAATGGCGAATCTTATACCGGAGAATGGCGCATAGCTTCGCTGTGGCTTCTTGCCGGCGGCTCTATTGGACTTACTGCGTCAGTGGTCGCCGGTTTAACTGGTATACCAACTGCTTCGCTGCCGGGATTCACTAATTGGAGCGGTAACGAGGGTGTTGGCTAATGTTAAGAACTGGTTTCGGTGCGAAAACTGCGAAGTCGCTTAGTTCCACCGGAGGTGGTAAGCAAAGCGTTTCTGATCGCGGCAAGGGCGCAGATAGCGTTATTCGTGCAATCGCCGGCTCTGACATCGGCACTTGGCTTGATGCTGATGACATAGACGTGGCAGACGGCGCAGCCATTTCCGCATGGTCAGCCAAAGAGGGCAACGGAACGGACACTCAAGGCACTGCTGGTTATCGCCCCACTCTAGATGTTGATGGTTTAAACAGCAGACCAGCCGTAAAGTTTGACAATAGTGATGATTTTTTGGGTTGGGCGCAAACCAACTTGTTTGCCTCCGCTATGGCAGCGAACACTGTAGCTTCTGTTTCTACATCTGCAAATGAATCGGCGTTTGTTTTGGAGCTTGGTGATACCAACTATCATCAAAAAGATGGTTTAGTACACGGGTATCTTACCGATGGCGAGACCGCGAATAGGTTTTTCTCGGGCATGGGCGAAGCGGCAGGTTCCAAAGATAGTTGGGTTTTATCTACAAAACAAGGTGTTCCAAATTTAAACAACTCCCTTGTTTCAGTTTATGATAGGTCCACCGCGCCAGAGGACACTTTGATTAGTTACGTCAGCGGCGAGCCTACAACAAATGCCGTCGAGCAGTTTTCGAATACCACAACAAATGCTGGCTGGAACACCCAATACGCAACTCTGGGGGCGCGAGACGGCAAAACACCACCGGTCAGCGTGCCATTTAATGGTCACATTCGCGAATTTATAGTTTTAAGCCGCGCAATTACAGCCGGTGAAGCCTTTCGATTAGGCAAAGCACTTATGTCAAAATCGGGCTTGACCAAGTTGTTGGGCAGTTATTCATAATAAATCCTTGACAAATCTCCAAAAACCCTCTATACTAATATTAATAACACAGGAGGCTTTATGCCAATTTGCGAAATTAAGCCGCACAAGCCACAGTTTTTACCAAATCCAAAAAACAAAGAGTTTGCGGGCTCTTATTTGAGCCCCAATTATCCAATTAAAGGTCTTAACAAGACTCGCTGGGCAGTCGGGATGTATCTCCACTATCAGCCAGTTTATCGTAAAACTTTAGGTAACGATGATCTGTTTATACAGCATTGTTTGGATGAGTTAAATGAACCACAAGAGCCGAAGTATTCGGGTCGCGGTCGGCGACCGAAGAAAGAAAAAGTTCTACCATATGGGTTTTTAGAGTTGTATCGTTATACTTTCAAAGAAGACGAAGAGCGACCTTATTTTATTCTTCAAGCGACAACCACCGACAGAAAAAATAAAAACTTTTATAAAGCCGATGTTGTCGGACAAAGAAAGCGCGGACGACCACGCAAGGAACCAGTAGATGAAGTATAAAATTTATGGGACAGAAACTTGTCCATTCTGCGTAATGGCAAAAAACTTGCTTGAACGCAAAAATATTGAGTATGAATACTTGACAATGGAAGCTGGGTCTGATATACTGGTGGAGATAAAAGAGCGGACACAGCAACTAACAGTACCGCTTATTTTTGAAGTAACAGAGACTGGTACAGAAACTTTTATTGGTGGCTTCACCGACTTAAACAAGAAGCTTACAAGAATTTAGGAGAATTTTATGGAAGAGAAGAACCGAGCACAGCATATTGCAGATTATATTCAATCCATTGCAGCAATTGAAGAATGTATGCAGCCCTATCGTGACCAGCGAAAGGACTTGCGTAAAAACTATTTGGAAAACAAATGGCTTGACAGAGAAGATATTTCTGTAGCGATGAAGGCGTTTCGTTTGTTGGAAGAAAAGGTTGATTTTGAAAACCTTTCAGATGTTTATGAAAACCTTATTTATACTTTTGGCGGTGGCGATCCTCATGAATTGGGAGAGGAATAATGTTTGTTCCTTTGAACAGACACATTTTCGTTAAGCGGGAAGAGAACGAGGAGCCGGTCATTGACCGCTCCTTTGTTCTTCCTGACGATTACGAAAAGTCGAAAGATCCTTACGAAGTAGTTGAGGTGTTAGCCGTGGCTACGGATTGTAACCTCTCGGTTGTTGCTGGAAATAAAATTGTTGTAGAGCGATCGATGGTGAATGCAATTAAGTGTGAGAATAAAGAATATGATTTAGTTTTGGAAAATTATGTTTACGGAGTCATGCAGGATTGAAGAAGTTAAAGCGTCATATCTTTACTCATGTCAATAATGTGGTGGTAGGGTCAAGCCCTGCTGCCTTTTTATTTGCTCACAAGCACAAACATCACATCGTTTTTAAAGAGCCACAACAACCATTCTTTTTTGAAAAGTTTACAGACGGCATAGAAAAAAGAAAAATTTACGAGATGCTTCTGATCCACGCCGGAATCGAGGGACGAATTCTGGGGATGGGCAATCAAGCTATCCGCTTTGACGAGAAGACATTAAAAATTATTACAGGCAAGAACACTCTCCTCAACTACAAAATTAAAAAGGCTTATATCTTTGATCCCACGATGGTTAATGATCTTCAAGTGGTTGAGAAAAAAGACAACGATCTTTTTGTTTTGGACCAAATTTATTTAAATTGTGAGAAGCATCAACAGGTGTATCATTATGTTGGTGATGACTTTGTGAAAGAGCTTCACTTTTACAAGGATGCTACAAAACATTTTGTGGGCGCAGCGTCATACCTAAAGGAAAACCAGTTATACGATTTTGATTATGGCGACGTGACTTTAATTTATAAAGTCAAAGACATCATGAAGAACGTGCTGGGGATGCGTGGTAACCGCAACGGGCGCTCGATGGAAGACCCAACGAAATATAAATACTATGCTCTCAAAGCCGAGAATAAAAGAAGACTAACCAGAAATTTAACCTTTAACGAATACGAAAAAAGAAGTTATTTTAAATACATGAGAACACCAGAGGAAAAGTTATGGAAGGAAATCAAACCAACCTTCGCCACATTGTCGGAATTATCCCCGTGGCTGGTTTACCGCTCGACTTTAATTTTAGATGGCATGACAGCCTCATCCCATTGGCACCCAACTTCACAGCCGTCGAGCGAGCCGTCTTAGAGTGCGCTTCGGCGGGATGTTCCTCGATTTATTTGGTGTTGCCAGAAGAAAATGTTCGCCTGTTTCGTGAGATGTTTGGGGAGTGGGTTTACGATCCGAAGTATTATTGGAAGACGTTTGCCAAATTTCCCAAGGAAGAACAGAAACATATCCCAATCTATTACATACGAATGAGTGCCAAAGACACGGCTGAACGCGGGTGCCTTGCGTGGGGAATCGTCGTCGGCGCTGACACAGCCCGTCGAGTCGCAGCGGGGTTTTCCGAATGGATGCTTCCACATAAATATTACATTGCCTTTCCCTACGGGGCTTATTCTCCATATGCGCCACAAGATGTCCGAGAAGAGATATGGAAGGAAAGATTTTTCTTTTCTTACAATGGCAAAACAGCGCTCGACGGGGAATACATGGGGTTCACGCTTACTCCTGCCGAAATCAAAAAGGCTAAACTCTCCTTCTTGCAACGCGCAACAATGAAACATAAAACACTATCAGACTTTAAAGTAGACGGCAAGTGGAAAGAAGAACGACCCCTAGAAGAAAGATACTCAGGTCGTTATTTTACTCTTGACAAATTTTTAGAACCTGTTAAATTAGATGGGGCATATACGCATGAATTAAAAAACTATGAAAATATTTCGTCATGGGAAGGATATACAAACTACATAAAGAATGAGAACCTTTGTATCAAGAGACAGAAGGCTGACATCTTGTTGCGAGGAGCGCAACGCAGAGAATTGCAAAGAGTAGGAGGCACGGAGAATGGAAAGGGCTGATCTTTATGAGGAAGTTCCACATGGAATTTTAGAGGAACTTAAATTTCCTTCAAATTATTATCAATTAAGTTTCGAAGAACAACGTTTTGTTGATTATTTCCTTGACAAAATGATAGAAATGCGAGATAATATTAAAGTATTAGAAGAAAGACTAGAAGATACCAGTTACGAAAGCGGATTTATTGAATAATATCGTAGGGGGGAAAATTGTCCGAACGAATTAAATCTAGCATCCCGTTTGTAGGGTTGCATAGTCACAGCGTGTACAGTATGTTTGACGGATTGGGTTATCCATCCGACCATATCGATTTTGCTTGGGAGAACGGCAGTGATGCGTTGGCACTCACAGACCACGGCAACATGTCAGGGTTGCCCCACCAAGTTTTTCACGCTAAAAAAATGAACGAAGAAGGCAAGAAGTTCAAGCCGATCTACGGGATCGAGGCTTACTTTATTGACGACCTTGATAAGTGGAAGGTAGAGAAAGAAGAACATTTGGTGAACCAAAAAAAGAAAAAGAAGAAGGAAGCCACTGGTCCGGTCATCGAAGACGAGCAGGAAAGCAAGCGCTCTGCCAAGCACGTCCTCAACCGACGAGCGCATCTTGTTCTGCTAGCACAGAACCAAACAGGGTTGAATAATCTTTTTACAATGATTTCAAAATCCTTTGAGGACGAGAATTTTTATCGTTTCCCTCGTATTGATTACAAGATGTTGCGAGAGCATAGCGAGGGGATTATTGTTTCCTCTGCGTGTCTTGGTGGACCATTGTCTAAGTGTTTCTGGAACAATCGAGAGACAGGTCCAGAGGCTGTTCACGAAGAGATGGTCAAGACCATCAACGAGTTCAAGTCTATCTTTGGAGACAGGTTTTACTGTGAACTTCAGTGGAATCGTATTCCAGAGCAACACGAAGTAAATCAACATATCATCCGCGCCGCTAAAGAAACTAACACCGAGTTGATTTCAGCGGCTGATGCTCATTATCCGCGACCAGAGATGTTCAAGGACCGTGAGCTTTATAAACAACTTGGCTGGCTTGGCAAAGCCAAACCTGAATATGGCGACTCAACGCTTACTGAGAAGCGTGAAGACTTGATGTACGAGTTGTATCCGAAGAACGGCGATCAGATGTGGGAGGCTTACAAGTCTTCGGCTGATGAACTGGGCTTTGAGTATGATGATAATCTGGTTCGGCAGTCGCTGGAAAACACTCACCATATTGCGTTCAATCGTATTGAGGAATTTTATCCTGATGCGACTGTTCGCTTGCCAGACTTTGTGGTTCCCGAAGGGACAACCGCACCGGACGAATTGAGCAGGCTGTGTGTCGAAGGGCTAAAGAGTTTTGATCTTCACACAGACCAAGTTTATGTCGATCGACTTAAAGAAGAACTTCGCGTTATTGAAGATCGTGGTTTCGCAAAATACTTTTTAACAATGAAGGCAGTGAGTGATGAAGCCGTCAAGGTTCAACTGGTCGGCGCTGGGCGAGGATCTGCTGCTGGCAGTCTTGTCGCATATGTGCTTGGCATTACCGGGATTGATCCATTAAAGTATGGATTACTCTTTAGTCGATTCTTGCGTAAGGACGCAACAGATTATCCCGACATTGATTATGATGTTGCCGATCCCATGCATTTGAAAGAAATCCTTATTGAGAAGTGGGGCAATAACACTGTCGTCCCAATTTCAAATTATAATACTTTGCAGCTTCGTTCTTTGATTAAAGATATTGCTAAATTTTATGGGATTGATTTTGGTGAAGTTAATCGCGTCACAAGCGTGATGGTATTGGAGGCAACACCGCTTGCAAAGGCACGTCACGGTATTACTGCTGGCGCATACAATCCCACTTTTGAAGAGTTAATGGAGTTTTCTGATTCTCTTAAGAAATTCTTGCGGAAGTATCCACACGTTGAAATTCACGTCAAAGCCTTAACAGGGCAATTGCGGTCGATTTCTCGACACGCTGGTGGGGTGGTGATTGCTGATAAATTGAACACTCATATGCCACTAATTAATAGTGGAGGTGTGCAGCAGACACCTTGGAGTGAAGGACAAAATGTTAGACATCTTGAGCCTCTTGGCTTTATTAAATTTGATATCCTTGGACTCGCATCATTGCGAATGGTTGAGGGTTGTATCCGTCATCTGCTTCGGCGGCATCATGGGGTACAAAACCCTACGTTCGATGATGTCAAACAATGGTACGATGAAAACCTGAGCCCAGAGAAGTTAGACCTAAACAATCAGGAAGTTTACAAAAACATTTTCCACAAGGGCAAGTGGGCTGGCGTGTTCCAGTTTACCGAGAAGGGCGCACAGGGTTTCTGTCAACGAGCCAAGCCTCGTTCGATCATTGACGTTTCAGCCATCACATCCATCTATCGTCCCGGTCCACTCTCAGCCAACGTGCATAACAGCTATATAAAGGCTAAGAAGAATCCAAAGGATATTAAATACTTACACCCTCTGGTCAAGGAAGTCACCGAGGAAACTTATGGCTACTTGATTTTCCAAGAGCAGATTGCGTTGTTGGCTCACAAGTTGGGCAAGAACTTGTCGCTTGACGAGGGCAACATGCTTCGCAAGCTTTTGACGAAGAAGGGAACCACAGGTGAGACATATGAAAAGAAAAAGAAGATCCATAACAAGTTTGTTGAGGGCTGTGAAGAGAAAGGTATCACAACCAAACAAGCCGAAAAGCTCTGGCAAACCTTTGAGTACTTCTCAGGATATGGTTTTAATAAGTCCCACGCAGTTAGCTATTCTATTCTTAGCTATCAGTGTGCCCATCTTCTTAATTACTATCCCGTGGAGTGGATGGCAGCATATCTTGACAAAGAACCAGAAGGCAGAAAGGAACGAGCTATCAATACTGTGCGAAGCTTTGGGATTAGAGTAGAGTATCCCGACATCAATCGTTCTGGTATGGTTTGGGAGATTGGCGATGACGATCAGACTTTGGTTCAGCCTCTTTCTTCAATCAAGGGCTTGGGCGAGAAAGCAATTGAACAGATTGTTAATAATCGCCCTTTCAATACAATTGAGGAGTTTTTGTTTAACGAAAACATTGTTTACTCTAAGTTAAACAAAAAAGCCTTAGACGTTCTGGTGCGCTCTCAAACTTTAAATGGGCTGATGGATGATAGGTTTTCCGGTTTGAAACACTTCTGGTCATCAGTTGCGGTTGATCGACCAAAGAATCTTAAAAAGTTTAAAGAGAACATTGAGCTTTATGAGCCAGAGAGCAGCTTTTCAAAAGAAGAAAAGTTGGCATATTTGGTAGATTTGTTGGGAACCTTTCCCTTTCATCTTGTCATGTCGGATCATATCCGAGAACGGTTGGATCATTATTGTATCCCCCCCTTGGGAGAGTTCGACCGAGAGTTGGGCGCGGCGTGGTTTATCCCACGGGAGGTGTTGGTCAAGAAGACACGCAAGGGAAAACCCTTTTATATTGTACGAGTCATTGACGAAACTTCAAAACAAGAGACAATTAAGTGTTGGGGAGTTGACCCCAATAAAGATATTATTAGATTGAATCGACCCTACATGGCGAAGCTCGATTACAGCGAGCAATGGGGGTTTTCAAGTAGAGCTTTTTATAATTCATGGAAACTTATTGGATAGGAGGGAAGATGCGAGTTTTTCGAATAAGAAAGAGTGCAAAGTTGCCCAAGAGGGAACACGCAGCAGATGCGGGGATGGATCTGTTTTATTGCCCAGCCAAGGATCACGCTCTGTATGGAATGGATTATTGTATTCATCCCAGTGAATCAAAGATTGTTCCAACGGGAATAAAAGTTGAAGTGCCTTATGGTTACATGTTGGAGATTAAAAATAAATCAAGTGTAGCTGCAAAAAAGCAATTGTTGGTTGGAGCTTGTGTGGTAGACAGCGGCTATAATGGAGAAGTCTTTGTTAATTTACATAACGTTGGTGCAGCAACTCGCATCATTCAACCGGGGCAAAAGATCGCCCAAGCAGTTATGATTCCGATGGTTCCATGTGAAGTGGAAGAAGCAACAGAAGACAACCTTAATCAAAATTCAACCAGAGGCGAAGGAGCCTTGGGAAGCACGGGGGACAAGTGAACAAAGAAATACAGAAGACAATGTTTAGTAGCGCATCCAGCGAGTGGGAAACCCCAGCGGATTTTTATGAGAAACTAAATGACACATTTCAATTTACTTTAGATCCTTGTTCCACTCCACAAACCGCCAAGTGTGATAAATATTTTACCCAAGAAGACGACGGTTTGATGCAGGATTGGGAGGGACATAAAGTTTTTATGAATCCTCCATACGGCAGGGGAATTGACAAGTGGTTGAAAAAGGCATTTGACGAGGGTGGAAAACCACACACTACTGTGGTCTGTCTTATCCCGGCTAGGACAGATACAAAATATTGGCACAACTATTGTATGAAAGCAGACGAGGTTTATTTTGTCAAAGGTCGTTTAAAGTTTAGCGACCAAGGCTCTGCGCCTTTTCCGTCAGCGGTCGTTGTTTTTCGGGGACCACCAGTGGTTGGGATGTCACGCAATCATGTTCGAATATCAACTGTGAGCAATAAATAATGGGAAGTTTAGAAAGAAAACTGGCAAGACGCCAAACAAAAGACGCACAAAAGCAACTTAAAAAGGCAATGTCGCAGCGAGTCGGATTGTTTAATCTGCTTCCTGGCTATTGTTTTGGGTGTTATAAGCCTTTTGATAAAAAAGATCGGCAGCATGTTTTTACATGGAATGTTCGCGTTTATGAAGAAACCGAGGAGGTAAAACTCTATTGCCCCGCGTGTTATGAAAGGACGGCAGAGTTACCCACGGAGCGTGCGAGTGAATGAAAATAAACCATATGTTATAATTTTTAAAAGTGAGTTTTGTCATTATTGTGATTTATTAAAACATGTTATTGAGACTCTTGTAATGAGATATCAATATGATTTTGATTTTCTTTATGTTGATGTCGATTCGAAGGACGACACCGAGCTTAAAGAGTTGTTTGAGGGAAAATTTGAAGGAGTGCCTTCAATCATAGTGGGACAAGGAGACAACTATATAGTTGTGCCAGACCCTCCATCACCGGATATGTATACTTGGTTTACATTGAATTATCTAGACGAATATTTAAAAGCAATTAAGGGAGGAATAGATGAAGGTCGCTTTAACGTATGATGATGTATTATTGGTGCCTCAATATAGTGATATCTATAGCAGGCAAGAGGTCAAGTTGACCAACAATCTTGGTGAACTTGAGTTTGCATTGCCTATTATAGCCAGCCCAATGGACACCGTATCGGAATCTGATATGGCATATGCTATGTGGAAAAATTGGGGAGTGGCTATTATCCATCGTT
>Ga0209756_1001175_pt1 | contig 24571 bp, 30 predicted proteins | sample ETNvirenome_6_85_FD_184071 | JGI IMG/M metagenome (GOLD analysis project Ga0209756, IMG submission 184071) | Marine viral communities from the Pacific Ocean - ETNP_6_85 (SPAdes) (version 3) | ecosystem: Environmental > Aquatic > Marine > Oceanic | place: Pacific Ocean | collected 2013-06-19 | reverse complement strand
GGTAAGGGGGTTTTAACTGCAGACAGACTTCCTTTTCAAAGTTTACCACCAGGAGACGTAGCAACAGCAGCAACAAGAGAAGCGGCAACAAAAACAGCAGAAACAGCAGCAGCAGCAGAAGCAGCAAAAGCAACACAAAGTGATTTTATACAAAAATCAATTGCACAAGCCGCAGCAGAAGGAGCCGTAAATCCAGAAGTATTAACGTCAGCAGATTTTTTAAAAGTAATACCTAAATCAGAAGTTGGTCTTGTTGACAAAATAAAAGCATATGCCACTCCTTTTACAACGCGGGGGCAAGGCCTTAGATTGGATGAATTTGGAAATTTAATCCCTACAAAAATGGGCGCACTTAGAGCTGCTCTTCCTGCAGCAGGAGCAACTTTAGGCGGTGCTGCTCTTATGGGTGGTGGAGGTTATGGGGATAATCCGGGGGACATTTACGGCGACCCAACACCAGAACAAATTGCGGCTCTTAGAGTTAATTTCCAAGACTTTCCTACAACAAGAAGACCTTATGACCCGATTGTCCGTCCCGGAAGAGCTTATGGCAGAGATGGCGGGTTAGCGTCCCTTCTTCCAGTACGCAAAATGCAGACAGGAGGGGGTATATTTGACATAGACCCTACGCTTAGTCCTTCAGGACAACTAGATCGTCTTAATGAATTGTACGCACAGGAGTACAGAAAAGCTACTACAGGCCCTAATCCTATGACAGAAAGTCAATTTGTTTCTTCCCCTCTTTTTGGTGATTTTGAAAACCGATTAATTTCTACAATTGGTAGTCTTCCTTATCAAACAGCTAACGAAAGCAGATTAAGGGCTGACCTTGGTGTACAAGAAAGTAGAGCTTCAGATCCAAACAATTTATACAGTGCTTCTGCCTCTCGTATTGCAGAAGCTATGCGAAATCAATTAGGTGTGTTTAACACACAACAAAATGCACAAAATGTCGCAAACGCACAAAATAACATGACAGCTAATCAAGCTATGTCAGCGCAAGGTAGCTTTCCTAATATTGATAGGGAAGCTTTGTTAGAATTAGGTCTTTCTGAATCAGATATAGAACAACTAATAGCGCGTCAAAAACCCTCTCCACCGCCTCCACCTCCACTTCCCCCTGCTACAGTAGGCAATACAATTACAGCGCCAAGCAATGTTGAAACAGGAGGGTATGCGTATTATTCACCTTTTTATCAAGAAAACCCTGCAATTGAAGACGACATAGTTCGTAGACAACAAGCACAGCAACTTGCGTCAGAACGACTTGCTTCTGCAAGGGCTAATCTTCCAAGAGTTGCCGACCCTGTTGCCAGTTTTAGGCAAGGCATTGAAGAAGGAGCTGCTCAAAAAATGGAAACGGGTGGACAAGTATACGGACCACGGAGAACGGGAGAAGTTCCCGGTCCTCTTGGCGTAGAACGTGATATTGTTGCTGCAGATCTTATGCCTGGTGAGTTTGTTTTTACTAAAGATGCAGTAGAAGGTGTGGGTAAACTTGCAGGCGGAGGGTACAAAGACGGTATTAAAACAATGTACGGTCTAATGAAAAAATTTGAGGGAGTTGCATAATGGCTACAGATGTTGTCCAACAAACCACTACGGTAAAAGAAGATCCCCAATTTGCGGCGTATAGAAGAGCGCTTTTAGATGATGTACAGGCGCTTGTTGCAAGTCGTCAGTCAGATCGCGTTTTACCGCCGGGATTTAAAGTTGCAGGGTTATCCCCGCAGGAAATGCAGGCAATGGACTTAGCCGAGGTAGGTATAGGGTCTTATCTTCCTTACTTACAAAATGCACAAGACTTATTAGGAGAAGCAGGACGGACATATGGTCAGGCAAGAGGAACACTTGGCCGTGGCACACGCGCCTTTGACATTATGGAACCGTCAGAACAACAACTTCAAACAGGCTATGAACAGCTTTTACCAACTGCAGGAGCAACACCTGAACTAGAGTCTGGTATTGCTTCTATTCGTCAGGCACAACAAGCACAGTTTGACCCTTCAAGTGTCACACAGTTTCAAAGTCCGTATCAACAATATGTTGAAGCCGCTATTAATCGTCAATTTGACCAGGCACAAAACCGTCAAGACGCTCAAGCTGTTTCTTCGGGAGCTTTTTCCGGTTCAAGACGCGACATTATGGATGCAGAATTAGAGGGACAACGTGCCAGAGCTATTGGAGAAGCCTACGCTCAAGACTATGGAAGAGCCTCGCAACAAGCACAACAAGCTTTTCAGGAAGAGCAAAACAGAAGATTGGCTTCAGGTCAGGGACTAAGTAATATAGGGTTCCAAAGAGCAGGAGCGTTACAACAGGCAGGGCTTGCCCGTTCTGATTTAGCGGCGCGTCAGGCAGGATTAGCTTCTGGTCTTGCAGGAGGTATTGCAGGAATAGGACAACAACTTTCAGGGTTAGGCGGAGTGCAGGCAGGGTTAGGGCAACAGTTACAAAGTCTTAGCAACCAAGATATAAGTACTCTTATGAATTTAGGTACATTGCAACGTGGTATTGGTCAATCTGCTCTGGATGCAACACGCCAAACAGAGCTTCAACAACAACAGTATCCATATCAACAGTTGCAGTTCTTAAGTGACATATACAAAGGTATACCGTCTAGTCAGCAAACAGTGACACAAACACCGACTTTCTCCCCTTCTCCGTTCCAACAAGTAGCAGGGTTGGGAATTGCCGGATTAAGTGCAGCCGCTGGCGCTAAAAACCTTGGTTTATTTGGTTCAGGATAAGGGAACACGTAACATGAATCCATTAAAACGAAAAATGTTTATGCAACAAGGTGGTATGGTTCCTCAACAACCAATGGCTCCTCCACCCCAACAGATGATGGCTCCTCCACCCCAACAGATGATGCCCCCTGCTGAAATGCCCATGGCCCCCGGTCCAGAAGAGGTTATGGCAGAAGCACAAAGACAAGAAGGAGATGAGCTTGTTTCTGGTATCTTGTCTCAAGTGGATTCCGCACAAGATTATGAACAGTTAATGAACGCAATTCGTGGTGATGAAATTCCTGTAGAAGGGCGCAGAGACGAGCTTGCAGGACTTGTCGGGGAGCCTGATGCAGAGCAAACCCCAGATTCTGTATTGACCTTGGTTCAACCGACTATGGCTATCGTAGAGGCTCAAGGTGGATTAGATGCGTTAATGCAGGGCGAAGCTGATATTGCTATGGAAGATGAAAGTGGTATGCCAACAGATATGGCAGGTGGTGTTGGGTCTATGCTTATGGCAGGACAACCTGAAGAACCTGTGCAAATGGCAGAGGGTGGTATGGTTCGTAAAATGCAAAAAGGTAGTGCTTTTGGTTCTTTTAGACCAGATGCGCCTAACATAGAACCAATGACAGATTTAAAAGAAAGGACTTTTCAAGATATTTATGCAAATCTTTTACCTACTTTTCAAACAGGAATAGGGCAACCTGATAAAGATGTCGCAAAAGCTCAAGCATTGGCTTCTATTGGAGGGGCGGGATTAAGACTTGCACAAGGGTCACGCCAACCTGGCGCAAATTTTCTTAGTGATTTAGCAGGTGCTTTTGCTCCTGTGCCGGGAGAAATTACTGCTATAGCAGGCCAAGCATCAGAAGCTGACCGCGCTGCACGTATGGGGGCGCTTCAAACTGCGTCAGGACTTTATCAAGAGGAACAAAAAGATATAAGAAAGCAAAAAGGAGCAGAAAGGACAGCAACTCTTAGTAATATGTTTGCAACAGGCTTAACAGAGTTTCAAGCAAATATAGCTAAAAAAGTACAAGAAAGCGCACAGGACCATCAAACAAGACTAGCTAATGATGTAAATGCATTACAACAATATATAGCAGAATTAAGGAGTAGCACCGACCTTAACAAAACGCAAATGCTTAATGACGCAAGACAAAAACTGCAAGTGTTAATAGGAGAGCAAGAACAAACAAAAATAGCGGTAATGCATGAAAACACATTAGAGCGTGACAGCTCCTTACAAGGGTATACCGAAAAAAATATGAATACTGATTATAACAATAAATCTGCATTGTTAAGTCAAAAAACTCTTGCAGAGAAGTACTTGCAAGCCGGAAGATTAGAGCAACAACAAAGACAATTTGCTGCATCTATAAACCTTGATAGAAAGCAATTAGAACAAGCAGATGAACAGTTCTTTGCAAAATTAGGTCTTGACGAACAACAATTAGAACAAGCACGGATACTTGCCAGAGAAAAAATGGCTCTTGAGAAAGATTTAACTGAACTAGGGATTGATGGACAGATAACACTGCAAGGATTAAAAGATAGAACGTCTAAAGAGTTGTTAGATATTTCACAAGCACTTGAGTATGACAAACTTAGATTAGCAGCTGCGGAATTACGGCTTGAATACGGTAGCCTTAATATATTTACAGAGACTGGTAATAAAGTAATAAACGATGCTGGGTTTAGAAACTGGTATGAAAATTTAGCGCCGACAATGCAAGAAAGGGAGAGAGCGTTACTTTCTAATCTAGATATTAGGAAAATGTATGCTTCAGGAGACACAAATACTGCAACAGATCTTTTTGGAAGGGCTTTGTTAGACAAAACAAAACCAACAACAACAATCGAAAATAATGTCCAAGTAACTAGACCTGGATTAATGAGTCGAGCAGACATTAACGCAATAAAAGAACGTATAGAAAGCGGGGGTCAAGTTAGTTCTTCTTTAATAAAAACTGTTACAGATGAATTAGACCTAGAATATACACCAGATCGTAAAGGCAAAACGTTTCAACCTAGGTTAAGAACAACGCCGGATATATCTAAAACTGCATTAATGCAAGCTGTAAAAAATATGGAAAAAAATGCAAACAATCTTCCAGCTTCGGGGGTTGCAATAGGAATTGCATCTTCAGCTAATGTAATATCTGAATTTTTAGGGGGAGGTAGGAAGTTTGACGATCCAAAAGAAATTAATGATACTTTAGGCGGTTTAGCTACAAGTGCTAACGCTTTTATATCAAGCGCAAGAAGTGTAATTGTAGACCGTGGAGAAGGCGGTGGTAAAGGAGTGATAGAAAAATTTGAAAAAGCTCTTCCCGGTGAGGTTGGTTTATTTAAAAGCCCAGAAACAGTTGCAGAAGAAATAAATAATAAAACTCTTCCTTTCTTTATAACTATAAAAGATGGTCTTGTTAGAAGGCAACAATTAAATAGAGAAGAAGATGATGCAGCGGAAATACAAGCAACTATAGATACGGTAAATACTATAATTTCTTCTTATAAAGGAGTTTCAGATTTATTTATTTACGGCCCTTCTACAAACCCACCATTAAGAGAACAAGCAGGTTCCGGTAATAAAATTTATCCTTTGTTTACTGAAGATAATTAAAAGAAAGGTTAAAAATGTCCGATTATAATGAACAACTTCTTCAAGATCAATTTTTAGAGTTTCAAAATTTAAACCCTGATGTAATAAATCAGAAAATGAACAAAAAATATGACGTTAAAAAAATATATGGAAACCTTAGAAATAATGAAGAAAGACCCTTAAGCGACAAAGTTGCTAAAGAAGTTATAGCAAATGATTTACTGTTTCTTCAAGGATTTACCCCGGAACAAATAAAAACTAAAATACATGGAACGTATTCTCCTGAAGATATAATAGAAGAGTCAACATCAATACGTAAAAGAGATGCTGACGATAAATTTTTTAATTTTATAGACAAAGGAAGGCTTGCAAGAGCGCTTGTAGAAGGCGCTGCTTTTTGGCAAGGAGCAAAAAGAGGGGGAAGAGCAGGACTTGCTATAGGAGCTCCTTTGCCCCCTACAGCTTTTGTAATTAAAGGGCTTTTAGCCGCGGGAGGTTTTTTAGGGGGAGGATTAACAGCTTTAACTGGTACTAAAATTGCTGAAGGAGTTATTCTTCCAGAAGACCCTTTTATGCCGGGTTCGGACCAAGCGGCAGCAAATGCAGCGGATACTTTTGCTGCTGTTATAACTGCTACTCCAACAATTAAAGCTCTTGCGACTAAACTTCCGGCAAAAGAAATAATGGATGCGTCTGTAAGTAATGGCGTTACTGCCTTAAGAAATGCAATAAATCCAGCAAGAGAAGCATTTATTAGGAAAACAGGAAAAAATGTTCCTTTTTTTAAAAGAATAAATCAATCTGCGGGAAAATCTAATTTATTTGAAAAAATTTACGGGGGAGGAAGTAAGGCTAAAAATGTTGTTACTAAGGGATTAGAAACAATGGGAAAAGCAGCAAGAGTTGGACCAAAAGACGTTGCTATTCCTAAAGCTGTTCCGCTTGTAGGCGGTAGAACAATTCCTGCAAAACTTACAGGCCCTGGTGGGTTAAAACTTAGTGACCCTTTTGTTAGGGCCGAGATTGCTGTTGGAGCTTCCGCGGCTCCCGGAGCTTATATTGCAGAAAAAAATTGGCCGGGAGAAACACTTCCAAGAATACTTTCAGAAACAGCTACTTCTATTGTTAATATTCCTCGTGTAGCCCTTAATGTTTCTTCATACGCAGCAGAAAAAACATCAAATTTATTTAAAAAAGTTTTGCCAGGTCAAGTAGATAAAAGAACAGGAGAATACATAACTAAATTATTAATAGAAAATGCAAAAGAAGGAGAAACTACTGATTTAGGTAAAATTATTGCTGAAGTTCAAGACGGTTTTAACAAAGGAACAATAGGTTCCCCCGGGCAAGTAACTTTAAACCCAGCTCTTATACAAGTTGAAAGAGAATTAGTTCGTAGAGTTAAAACAAAAGACCCTGATTTTGCAAAAAAGTTTGATGATTCAACAAAAAATCAACTTAACGCCATAAGCGCTGTAATACAGCAACTTAGGCACAACGCATTACAAGTAGAAAATATAAATGGAAAAGAAGCATCAAATTTAACACAAGCGGCAAGCGATTTAATGCAGAACAGATTAAGGCAAACTCTTAAACTAGAATTAGTTGACGCAGTTACTGAAACAGATTTAGCTGTTGAAAAAATAAAAGGCCCTGAGGGAATAAAAATTGATAATCAAATAGATGAATTTGGGTACAGCCCAGATTTAGATGCTAAAATGAACAAAATATTTAGAAATAAATTAGATGACGTTTTAAAAGTTTCAAAAGAACAAGAAAATAAATTGTGGAATGAAATAGAAAAAACAACCCCTGTTGTAACTGATAATATAACAAGAAGGTATAAAGAAATAACTGATCCGAATAATCAAAGCTCAGAAGATTTTTATGATCTTCCAGGAGACATAGGGGACCTTCCTCCTCAATTACTGCCTTTAAAAAATTTAATGATTAGAATAAGAGAGGCAGACGAGCCAGGATCTAAATCTTTTATAAAAGAAATAAGAAGATTTGATAATAGAATAGAGTCTGTTATTTCTCAAATTAACAAACAATTAAATGAATCAGACATTTACAGAAAATTTGAAAAATCTACTGATCCAAATGAACTTAATTCTTCTGATAAAGCAAAATACAATCAAGCGTTAAAAGACGACCCAGAGTTAACGGTAGAAGACTTTTTTATGATGGAAGGCCAGCCTATTGGTTTTCTTATGGACCCAATTAAACTAGCAAAAAACCCTGTGTTAAGTAAACCACGTTTAAAAAACTTTATAGAAGAAATAGAAAGATTACGTGAGGGTGATTTTGAAGGCACAAGAATAGGAAAAGGGAAATATGCTGACTTGTCGTCTGCTGAACTTGGAAGGTTAAAAAAAATAGCTCAAGACACTTTAGAGCTTACTCAATTAAATCAAGACAGGGCTGTTGCTGTAACAAAATACCCTAAAAACGTATTAAACATAGGAACTTTATTAAAAATTAGACAAAGTTTTAGAGAAAATGCAGAAAGCTTAGTAAAAAGAGGCGACAGGACAAATGCAAACATTTTAAGCACAATAGGAGAAGCTATTTTAGAAGATTTAGACGATTCTCTTGTACCAACTATAACCTTAAGTAAAACAAAAAGTGCAGATCAACTAAACGCTCTTATGGATGCTAGAGTTTTTTCAAAAACAAGGAACGATGTTTTTGGCAATACTTTTATGACGGAAACTTTTCAAAGAAATCCCTCAGGAAGACCTAAACTTGCCCCAGAATTATTTGTAGAAAATATATTTGATGGTAAAGCAACTTCTTCAAGATTAAAATACAATCAAATAAAAAATGCTTTTAATTTTTTAAAAAAAGACCCTTTTGATTCTAATCCTTTAAAAGTTATGAAAGACGGAAGAAGCATTAATGTTGACGAATCTATAAAAAATTTAGACCAAGCAATAGAATATATCTTTAGAGGAATAGCTGGAAAATATATCAAGGAAGAAAATTTAAGAAATAAAGCAGGGTTAAAAGAAGTTATAGAAGATTTTGATGGCGATCTAAAATTAAACACTATTAATCCGCAACAAGTTAAAAATTTTATTACAGAATATAGAGATTTTTTTAATCAACCCTCTTTTGAAGAATTAAAAGATATATTAGAAAAAGGTGGAGAAGCTTCAAGAAAATTTTTACAAGAAACTGTTCCAGATATTGTAAGAAGAAATAAAGATAAAGAGTCTTTTTCTGAAATATTTAAACAAGTTGGAGGCAAAGAAAGACCAGAAGATGCAATAAATTTTGTAATTAGGTCTGATGCTCCTTTAAAAAACTTTAATCAATTATCTGATATTGTTTCAAACGCAGGAAAAGAACTCCCAGAGGGGAGCGATATTTTTGTTAGTTTTGTTGTTGAAGATTTATTAGATAGAGTCTTAACTCAAGCTCGTTTACCTGGGGATTCAAACGCAGGAAACATGCTAGAATTTGCTTTAAATACTGACATAAAAAATATAAAAGATTTAGGGGCTAATTTTAAAAAAGACTTTGTATCTTCTAAAAATTCTATTTTAAATGTATTAAAAAATAAAAATCTTCTTAAACCAGAAACAGAAAATTTAATAAAAGAACAATTAAATAATTTAAAAAAAGTTTCTAATTATTATAAAGAATTAAGTTCTAATTACTTGAATATAGATCCAAGTAAAATGGAAGAAAAAACTGCTAGAATTATTAGTTTGCAAGCTATAGGGTCTGTTCTTAATCGTTTTAACTTTTTTCAAAGTATAGGAAACATACAAGCAGGGGCTATGGCTTCTGATATAGGTAAAGAAGTTCTCTCAGATGCCCCTATGTTTCTTATAGAAAAAAGATTAAAAGATATTTTTGATCCTAAAAAAGGAAACGAATTTGCAAAAGTAATGGAACCTTTTAAAGATAAAACTATTGATTTAAACCCTACAACAACCGAAGCAAAAAAAGTATTGCAAGATTTTGAAAACGGGTTGTTAAAATATTTTGGGCTTCCAATTGGAACAATTCCGCTTATTACTTCTATTAAAGAAGAAATTGTAGCGCCTGTAACTGATAAAATTGTCCCTACAGGAGTAAGTCAAGAGAAAAAAGAAATAGAAAAAAGAAAAGAAACTCGCGAATTAAACATACCAATTCCTAAAAGAAAACCATCTGAAGAAAAAGTTTCACAACTTAATATTTCTTCACGCCCTTCTATTACTGCCCCACCTGCTCAGAATGTAGCACAAGCTAACCTCGGGCCTTTTAATCCTGAGACTCTTGCAAGAATGGAACAATTAGACCGTTTGATAGGATAATACGATGAACAGTGACGATGTTTTAAAACTATTAGAAAAGCATGAAAAAGAATGTCACGTTAGATACGCTAAAGTAGAAAAAACTTTAGACAGATTAGACACAAAACTTTGGGGTATTGTTGTTTTAATTATAATAGCATCTGGGTTAGAACAATTGCTATGAAGTTATCCCCTCATTTTACCCTTGCAGAACTATGCAAAAGCCAAACAGCCCTTCGTTTTAATATAGATAATACCGCAACAGAAACGCATATAAAAAACCTTAAGTATTTATGTGAGACAATTCTTGAACCTATACGAGAAAAATACGGACCGTTTACCCCGACAAGCGGTTATCGGTCCAAGGCTCTTAATGAACGAATAGGAGGCTCTCAAAAAAGCCAACACTCTTTGGGGCAAGCCGCTGACTTAGAAATAGCAGGGATTCCAAACCCAGAGTTGGCTAAATTTATTCAAGACAATCTTGAATATGACCAGTTAATACTGGAATACTGGTCAGAAAAAAACAACAATCCTAATAACGGATGGGTTCATGTCAGCACAAAACCTGATGGATGTAGAAAATCGTGTATGGCTTATGACGGAAAAGACTACACGTATTTAACTTTGTAGCCACTGCCTTGTTTCTTCCCCAAATACTTTAGTTGCTAGATCCACCTTATCCTGCAAAGCATCTATAATTTTTTCATCAACCGTATCAGGGCATACAATATCAATGTAAGTTACGTTACTTTCTTGCCCTATGCGATGCGCCCTGTCTTCCGATTGAAGCCTTATCTCAAGGTCATAACTGTTCGAATAATAAATTACAGTTTTTGCCTCTGTTAACGTCAAACCAAATCCCCCTGTTCTGGGTTGCCCTACAAAGAATCGAAGAGGATGTCGGTACTTTTGAAAATTATCTACAATTTCCTGCCGTTTATCCTGTGGTGTCTCTCCATAAAAAGTCGCTACACTTTCTTCACCATACTTTTCAGCAATAGCTTTTTTTATTTTCTTAATGTCATGCGTCCACGTTGCCCAGATAAGAACCTTTCCGTTAACCTCTTCTAAGATAGACAGTAATTCTTTTATTCTGCCGTTCTCTAACTCTTTTATTTCTCCATCATCAGGGGGCAGAAAACCACAACATATCTGCTGTAACCGCATAATCTGCGTCAAAACACTTGTTGTTGTAGATAATTCCCCATTGTCTATCTGAGCCAAGGCTAATGTTTTCATTTGGTCGTACACTTTCTTCTGGTCCGCGCTCAACGGAACATAGCGTTTCTGGTAAAGCTTATCCGGTAAATCCAGACAATCTTCTTTTAATATACGAGAACTGTTGTCGTGTATTTTAGCCTGTAATTCTCCCATCCTCCTGTATCCAATAATCTGGTCAAAACTTTTACCGCCAAACGACATCCGTTTCATTACAGCATAACGGTTACGAAACGCATAGTAACTGTCAAAACCAAGCATATTGGTGTCTAAAAACTTGCATTGAGAGAACAAATCCAATGGAGATTTCGTCACAGGAGAGCCTGTAAGGATTCTTTTGTACTTTCCAAGCTCTCCTAATTTTATAATAGATTTAGTCCGACTTGCATCTTTGTTCTTAATAGTCGTGCTTTCGTCTATAATAATCATATTTTCAGGGTTCTGTTTTAAATAGTAAGACGCTACATCCATCCCTTTCTTCGTAGACAAAGCCTCTACATTCATCACAAGAATATGCAGTTTTTCTTCTTTTCTTTCCGCTCGTGTCGCTACATCTTTCATTTCTTGTTTAAATTTCTTTGTTAAATTAGGTTGCCATTTAACAACAAAAGGCTCAATTCTGTCAGGCATATGTTTTGGGATTTCATTCTTAATCCAGTTCTCATAGACCCCTTTAGGCGCAACAATAAGCACTGTGTCTATCTTGCCGCTTTCATACAAATAAGACAGGTTATCAACCGTCACCTTTGTTTTTCCCGTTCCCATTTCAAGAAAAAGAGCATAATGTCTAAGGTCTTTGGATCTTTCAAACACTCTTCTCTGGTGTTTAAAAGGTTCCGTTTTAAAAACATATTTCACTATTTTCTCCTTGCTTTTTATATATTATGGTATATACATGAAACACTGTTTGAAAACAACAGTGAATTTTTAACCAAGAATGAGGAAAAACGATGGTCGAAGTACCTGATTTTATGAAAGAGGATGCAGATATCTCTGCACCTAAAATTAAAGACGAAAATTTAAACTCTATATCTTCTGTTGCTGAACGTATTGTTGATATGCAAGAGAAAATTGAAATGCGTGAAGATATACTTAAGAAAGATAAAGCGGAGCTTCGTATTCTTACAGATGACCGCCTGCCTGAGTTGATGAATGAAGCAGGCATGAAAAAGTTTGTAATGAAAAACGGAGCGGAAATTTCTGTTAAGAAGATATATTCTTTCCGTCCAAAAGTTGAAAATAAGGAAGACGCATTGCAGTATCTTAGAGAAAACGGACATTACGACATTATTAAGAATACTGTCTCAATTGATTTTGGTAAGGGCGAGGATGAGACAGCTCAAAAATTTAAGACACTCGCTCTGCAAGAAAACTTGCCTGTACAGGAAGATTCTAAGGTTCACCCGATGACGGGAAAAGCTTGGGCTAAAGAACAGATCGAGAAGGGCGTTAGCCTTCCTGAGTTTATGGGTGTAACGGTCATTGACCACGCTACTATTAAAGGAGGTAAACAATAATGGCGAAACAAGATGTAACAACAACGAACACGAATAACGAAGTTGCCGTCCTAGACGCAGACATATTTGCACAAGACGCAGGAGCAGGACTTTCTGGCATTAGTCAGGAAGATATTGCCCTTCCTTTTATAAAAATATGGTCTGGTATGGATGATATCCCTGACGATGCAAAGAAAGGTGATATATACAATTCGGTTACTAACCAAAACTACTCGGGAAAAGAAGGCATCCGCGTACTGCCTGTATTGTTCCAAAGTAAGTATATTCATTGGGCTTCACGCGGCACAGGAACAGGTGCGCCTATTGCTATGTATTCTGCAGGAGATCCAAACATACCAAAAACAGAACGTAGTGCTGAAGATAACAAGGACTATGTTGTTGGCGGTAATGGGGATTACATAGATAAAACGGCACAACATTATGTTGTGGTGTTAAACGATGATGGCAGTTCTTCGACTGCTTTGATTTCTATGAAATCGACACAACTTAAGAAGTCAAAAAAATGGCTCTCAACGATTTTGTCTCAGACAATGAAGGATAAAAACGGTGAAAGTTTTGATCCTCCTTCTTATGCTTTTGTGTACAGAATGAAAACCGTTGACGAGGAAAACTCTAAAGGTAAATGGTCTGGATGGGACATATCTTTAGAAGGCGTTGTGAAAAACGCTGAAGCTTATCAGAAAGCTAGGTTATTTGAAAAGTCAATTACAGATGGCGAAGTAACCGTAAAACATACGGAAGAAGGCGCTGAATCACAAGACATACCGTTTTAACTTTCTGGATGGATTGGGGGTGTCAAAACCCCCAATTTATTGATAGGTGAATTGTGTCTACAGAATCAGAAAAATTTGAATTTATATTTAGAGGGCTAAACCTTGCTTACGGAACGTATGCCGTGTCCGGTAACAAGAACGGTAAGCAAACAGGTAAAGCCTCTATTGTTCGTACTCCACGCACCACGGAGCTTTGGGAAGAGCATCTGTCAGGTAAGGGGTCAGCAATTGGGATTGTTCCCATTAACGAGGAGAGTCGATGCGTCTGGGGATGTATTGATGTAGATGAATACGTTGGCCTTGACCACAAGGTCTTAGTTGAAAAGATTAGAAGATTAGAATTACCTCTTGTTGTCTGTCGCAGTAAATCAGGAGGCGCTCACATATTCTTGTTTACTAAAGATTGGTTGTCTGCCAAAGACATGCAGGCTACTCTTAAGGATATGGCTTCTGCTTTAGGGTACAATGGGTCAGAGATATTTCCGAAGCAAGTTTCTTTAAATGTTGAAAAGGGAGACACAGGAAATTTTCTTAATCTTCCTTACTATGACGCAAATATGGGTGTGCGTTATGTTATCCAAGACGATGGTACGGCAGGAACACTTGAGGAGTTTTTTAAATTATACGATAAGTACGCGCAGGAACCTGATGCGGTGCTTTCTTTTGAAATTAAGAATGAACCTGACGCAGATTTTAAAGATGTTCCTCCGTGCTTGCAGGCGCTTTTTAAACAGGGGTTTGAAGAGGGATCACGGAACAACGGTCTTTTTAATGTTGGGGTCTACTTAAGAAAAGCGTTTCCTAAGTCGTGGAGTCAGGAAATATCCGTATACAATGCAAAATATTTTGACCCTCCTTTAGACTTGAATGAAATGAACGCTGTTGCCAAACAGCTTGAAAAAAAAGATTACACTTATAAATGCAGTGACCAACCGATAAAAAGCTTTTGTAACAAGGAGTTATGTGCGACACGCAAGTTTGGGGTTCAATCCCTTGTCACGAACACGGCGATGGGTAATTTGAGAAAGTACAACAGTAACCCTCCTCTTTGGTTTTTAGATGTTAATTCTCATCCTGTAGAATTAGACACGGAAAGCCTTATGCTTCAACCTAAGTTTCAAAAGGCATGTATGGAGCAACTAAACTACATTCCTCCTTCCGTAAGTAAACCACAGTGGGAAACACGTTTAAATGGGTTGCTTTCTAATATGTTGGAGACAGAAGGTGCGATAATAGAAGCCTCTGAAGATTCTAATGTAGATGGGCAGTTTTACGAATACTTAGAAGAGTTTGCTCATTATCTTCAGAAAGCGGAGAGTCGTGACGAAATTTACCTCCGCCGTGCGTGGACAGATGAGGATAAAGGGCAAACGTATTTTAGAATTAAAGACCTGATGGATCATTTAAAAAAGAATAAATTTTACGAGTACAAGCGACATCAGGTAGCCCAACGTATTAAAGACGTTTCTGGACGACCTGTTTTTTTGAAGATTAAAGGGAAATCTGTTCGTGTCTGGTGTATTCCAACTTCTTTTGAAGAAGACATTAAAATTCAAGCCAAAAAATTTGATGAGCCTGAGAAGAGTCCGTTCTAATGTTTCGTATATTTGGACCACCAGGAACAGGAAAAACAACGACTTTAATTGATAGAGTCTCTGATGCCCTTAAAAACGGTACACCTTCTCACAAAATTGCTTTTCTTAGTTTTACTAACAAAGCTTGTGATGAAGCGAGAGAAAGAGCCTCCGAACTTTTTGGGTTTAAAAACGCAGAAAAGGATCTTTTTTGGTTTAAAACAATTCATAGTTTTTCAAAACATTGTATGGACGAGAAAGGAATGAGGTGCATGGGAGACAAAGAGATTAAAGAATTTGCGTCTCAGGTTCGCCTTGTATCTCTTGGAAGCGTAGAGGCGGAGAATGGTGAAGACAGGGGTTACATAAGAAACAGTCCGGTATTGTCCCTTATTCACCGCGCACGGGTCAAAAAAGTGCCTTTGAGGAAGGAATACAATACTTCTATACGCGGGAACCTTCATTGGCATGAGGTTGAATACATCGCAGAAAGTTACGACAACTTTAAAAAGAGTCAGGCTCTTTATGACTTTACTGATATGCTTGAGATGTTCTTAAGGGACGCTAGGACAACTTGCCCTGTTTTTGATTTAATTTTGTTGGATGAAGCCCAGGATTTGTCTCCGCTTCAATGGGATATTGCTCATGTCTTAGATACAAAAGCTAAAAAAATGTACTGCGCCGGAGATGATGACCAAGCAATCTACGTATGGGCAGGAGCCTCTCCTCAACATTTTATAAATTTAGATAGTGTAGCAGAAGTTCTTTCACAGTCGTATCGTGTTCCGCAAGAACCGCATAAGATTGCTCAATCAATTATTAAACAGGTTTCAAAAGGAAATCGTTTCCCCAAAGAATATTCTCCTGCATTGTCTGTAGGAGAAGTGCATCGCATGTATGATCCTCCTTATAAAGAAATGAAGAAAGGGCAATGGTTAATTCTTTCTCAATGCGCTTTTATGCTTAGAGAAATATCAGATGAATTAAAAAGAAATGGACTGTTTTTTCAAGATCAATACGGTAATCTTTCTGTCAGTCCGTCTGTTCTGCAGGCTATTAAAGGATGGGAGGCACTTAAAAAAGGAGAACGAGTTGACCTTAAGACAGCACAAAAGATATATAAATTTATGTCAGGTAACGGCATACATATAAAACGTGGAAAGAAAACAATACACGGACAAGTTGATACAGAGACATTTACATACGAAGACCTTAAGGAGCATCACGGGTTGCTCGTAGACAAAGACGTTATATGGAGAGACGCTCTTGATTTAATTAAAGATGAACAGGAAACATATATTGTTTCTCTTTTAAAAAAGAAAGAAAAGCTTGGCAAAGAGCCTCGGATTATTCTTTCAACTATACATGGGGCAAAAGGAGCCGAGTCAGATAACGTGGTTGTTTTAACAGATATTTCAGCGGCAAGTGAACGCGAGACACGTTACGATAAAGATTCTTTGCATCGTCTTTTTTATGTTGCCGTAACTCGGGCAAGGAATAGTCTTTACATACTTTATCCAAAAAATCCTGATAAATCTTATTTAATTGTATAAACTTTAAAAATATGTTAAGTCATTGATATGGAACAAGGAATTTTAAATTTGGCTCGAATAGACACGGTTGATACATGGTCACCCCCTCAAAGTTTTCCCGATCTGTCTGGGGCTACTAAGATTGCAATTGACCTCGAAACACGCGACCCCGACCTTCGTTCTTCTGGTCCCGGATGGCCTACAGGAAATGGAGAGGTTGTTGGGGTTGCTGTCGCTACAGATGAATTTAAAGGGTATTTTCCTATTAAGCATATGGGAGGAGGTAATTTAGATGAACGTCTTGTTAACCGATGGTTAAAAGATATGTTAGCTCTTCCCTGTGATAAGATTTTTCATAATGCCCAGTATGATGTTGGATGGCTTCGAGCAATGGGACACACGGTTAACGGTAAGATAATTGACACAATGCTTGTTGCAAGTCTTTTGGATGAAAACCGTTTTTCTTACAGTTTGAACGCAGTTGCTTTTGATTATCTTGGAAAGACAAAATCAGAGAAAGGCCTTGTTCAAGCCGCAACTGAATTTGGTTTAGATGCAAAGGCAGAGATGTGGAAGATGCCTGCTAACTTTGTTGGAGGATATGCAGAAACAGACGCGGAACTTACTTTAGAACTTTGGAATATGTTTAACGTACAACTCCAGAAAGACGATTTAAGGACAGTTTTTGACCTTGAGACAGAGCTTTTACCGTGTCTGGTTGAAATGACTTGGAAGGGTATCCGTGTTGACCTTGATGGGGCAGAACAGACCCAGAAACTATTGGTTAAAGAAGAGAAAAAGATTCGGTCAGAGATTAAAAAGAGAACCCAACTAAACGTAGACATCTGGTCAGCGCAAAGTATAGAAGTTGTTTTTAAAGAACTTCAGCTACCATACTCAAGAACGGAAAAGGGTAAGCCTTCTTTTAAGAAAGAATTTTTGTCCCAACACGATCACGACATTCCAAAGATGATTGCAAAAGCCAGAGAACTTAATAAAGTTAATGGTACTTTTATTAACACTATACAGAAACATGCTGTAAAAGGCCGTATACATTCCCACATTAACCAAGTTCGAGGAGGAGAGGGCGGAACTGTCACAGGCAGGCTTTCGATGAATAACCCTAATCTACAGCAGATCCCTACTTATGGTAAAGGAAGCCTTATATCGGTTCGTAATCTGTTTCTTCCAGAAGAAGGAGAACAATGGGCAAGCATTGATTTTAGCCAACAGGAGCCACGGATTGTTGTTCATTACGCTAAAGTATATAACGATTGGCAAAAGAACGCAGTTCAACTCGAAGGTGTTGATGATTTTGTTTCTAATTACCAGAACGAACCCGAAACAGACTTTCACAGTTTGGTAGCTGAGATGGCAGATATCCCTCGGAAACAAGCCAAAACAATTAACCTTGCTATGATGTATGGCATGGGGGTCAAAAAGCTTTCAGAACAACTCGATTTGTCTCTGGAGGAGGCTAAAGACCTTACCAAGCAATACCACACTCGGGTTCCTTTCGTTAAAGGATTGCAACAGGCGCTTATTACACGGCTCAATAAACAGACAACCGATGGAGCTTATTTGAGAAGTTTAAAAGGAAGAAGATTAACCTTTGACCAATGGGAACCTGATACTTTTGAATTAACAAAAGCCTATCCTAAAAGAGAGGCACAAGAGAAGTATGGTGCGACTACTCGCCTCAAACGAGCTTACACCTATAAATGCCTAAACAAGCTTATTCAAAGTTCAGCGGCTGATATGACTAAACAGGCAATGGTAAACGTCTACAAGGAAGGAATTGTCCCCCTTGTACAGGTACATGATGAGCTGTGTTGCAGTGTTTCTTCTAAAGAACAAGCATTTCACATTGTAGAAATCATGGAAAAAGCTATTCCTCTTGAAATCCCTTCTTTATGTGACCTAGAAATGGGGGAAAGTTGGGGCAACACCGTAGAGATTTAATGAATTAATAATTCAACGAATTAATAAGTTATTAATTCCCTTAACGCATAATATAGTATATGTTACTAACAATATAGCATATGTTACAGAAACTTTTATAAAGGAAAAGTTATGGATTCAAATAAATACAAATCAGTTGCTTTGTCGATCGACACTTACTCATGGCTCAAGGAACGCGCCGAGCAAGAAGACAGGACAATCACAGGGACAGTTAGAAATCTCATTAAAAAAGCTATGGAAAAAGAAAAACCGTCAGAGGGGATGAGCTGACGGTTTCTCCCCCGCTACGTTAGCGGTAACTCTAAAATATAAACACTATAAAAACGCACAGGACACAAAACACAAAAGATCCTGTTAATGCGAGGCTTAATAAGTTTAATTTTGCGGCAAACACAACAGGTGAAACACACACCATAAAAGCAATAAATTTATTCAGTATTGTAACAAAAGTCATCTCATTCTCCTTCTCTAAAATTAAAGTCGGGTCTTGGGTCAAATCTCTTAAAAAACTGTTTTATTTTTAACCATCTTCTTTTTTTAACTTTCTTCTTCTTATCTAAATGAAGATCAATCACTACTTGTTGTTTCTTCCCTGAGGGGTGTTTTTTTATCGCGATTATATCCACGCATCATCTCCTCGGCTTCATCTAAAGCCTCTTTTACATCAATCAAAAGATCCACTGTATCGTTAATTAATTTATTACTTCGCTTCAAAGAAGGAGCATTGCGCTTTCCTTCCTTTGGGTTGATTTTATTATCACGCATCAGGGCTATGACACTATGATGCACTTCTTCCAAAGCAGAGATTGCCCGATCAAAAGACGTTTCAAACGGACGCTTTTCGCCCTGGTGGTTTTTCAATTCCAATGGTTTTACGTTTGTTGATAAATGTGTCGGCATGAATTTTTTCCTCCTTAATAAAATTAGCCATAACATCTCGAATAGATGTCAATAATGAATTAATTCTTTGTAGTTCTTTTCTTTGTTGTATCTTTCTCACACTGTTTGTCGGCATCCCGTCAGGAAGATTCGAGGAAATAATTTCACACGCTTTTTCCAGATACTTTAAAACTTCCTTGCTTTGCTCTTCATTAATCATTTTTTATACAACTTCCGTGAAGCAACAAAAGGAATAGCATCCAAGAACCAGTTCTGTTCCTTCTCATCAGGCTCATCATCATATATAATCCCCAGATCAATGGCCGAAGAAGAACACGATAAAACAAACGTGTTCAAACTCTCTCCAACCCTGTGCTTAAGCCTTAAGCCCGTCATTACATTTTTACTTCTCTTCAGTTCTAAATTATCATCTTCAAAACCGCGTCCCCAACTCAAAGGGTCATTCGGATTTCTCTTCTCTTCCATCTTCTTTCTCCGCACACTCAGCAGACAAGGCAACATAGCCTATCAAGTCAACGTAAGAATCCTCATATTTTTTGTTGGATAAAATTCTGGAAAGTTTCAGCCAAGCCATCATCAGGGCGACTGTCGAGGGAGGTATGTCCTTTATGCCTAAGATGGCACTCCATCCCTTCGCAATTTGCCCGTGGGCTACAAGAGGATCTCCATATGTTGTCTCTCTTTCTCCATTAATTAAGCTTTTAGCCTTATCTAAAATTCCGTTCCTGTCAAGTTTTTCCCCTTTTTTCTTAATTTCTTCAATAGAAACGATATCCTGAGTGCAACCTATCAAATGACGCTGACAGGCATAAGTAAGGTTTAAAAAGTAATCCAAAGGGTCTTTTGCCGTAAAATCAAAAGATTTTTCTATTGGTCTATCTTTTTTATCTGTAGTCTGGTAAATAACTTTATATGTACACACGTATATATCCCCTTTTATCTTGTATTTTATGTAACTATATATTATACTATGAGACATATCAACAGTGGAGTATGAAGTGGTTAACAACAGCCTTCCGTGAGGCTTTAGTTCAAGGGATCATGCTCCGCTCTCCTCGTCCCTTGGATCACGGTTTCGTACAATAGTACGTCCTTCAACTTACCCTCGATTTTTTTATTGAAAGTCGGGGGTCTTTTTTATAAGATATATCCGATATGCCAGTTAAAGCTTTACTTACTCTTGACCCAAATGACAAAGCGTACCAAAAACGTGTCAGCAAACGATTGACACGAAAAGAAGAGTTATTTGTCAAGGCTCTTGTGTCACGGGACGGAGAGATTACCAATACCGAGGCCGCGATTGAAGCAGGATACGCTAAAGGGTCAGCCCATGTTCGTGCCTCAGAACTTTTAAACCCTTACAAATGCCCTCATGTTGTTCGTGCTTTGCAGACTTATCGAACCGAACTTGATCGTAAATATGCCGTTACATATAATCGTCATATTAAAAGACTGGCTGATTTGTCTCAAAGAGCTGAAGAAAATGGAGCGTACTCGGCCTCTGTTCAGGCTGAATATCGAAGAGGGCAAGCTCAAGGGATCTATGTTGATCGAAAAGAGATTCTTCACGGGTCAATAGACCAGATGTCAAAAGCTGAAGTGTTAAAAAGATTAAAGGAAATACGCAATGAAAACCCTCGAGAAAATAATGGAGAGCCACTCATCATCGAACATCAAGCCGACTCTGAAAGTGACAAACAAGAGAAAGAGATTGGAAAAGCACTTCTACCAGACAATCAGGAAGAACCTTTGGAAACTGGAAAACAATGATTGGAACGTCTTAAAAATAGATACCTACGCTACTCGTGGTATCCCCGATCTCCTTGTCCGATGCCCCGACCAACATTTTCATTTTGTAGAATTAAAAGTTACAACAACCCGTAAAGTTCGTCTTTCCCCGCATCAGGTAGCCTTTTTTGAAAAGAACAAGGAGACACGTTCATGGCTCATGGTCGAAGACAAAACACAATCTATCTACCTGTATAAAGCCTCCCAAATCCTAGACATAAAAAAAGAGGGGCTGAGTGTTCAGCCCCTCGGGGGATTCTTTGAATATCCTTACATTGACTGGGAGAAGATATTCAACTCGTTGCGGAAGTAACAGGGTCTTTTAGTTTCCAATACCCATAGACGCATCGTGTTCCTTCTCTGGAAGGATCGTGAGTATCGTTAATGACTCCATCAATAACAGAAACATAATGCCTTGAAACCACACACACTAATCGACCTTTCGGTAGCTCCTCTGATTTAAGATGAACCTTGCATCCCGAACCAATTTGCATTGTAGCCGTCCAGTCAAACCCAAGCTCTTTCATGTAATCTTTAAACCATTTTCTCCAAACAGTAATTCCATTTCGAGCCGATTTAGGCCGTTTAGTTTTTTGATGTTTGCTAAGTCTTTGAGACGCATTGCCTTCAGCTAACCTATCATACACTTCCTGATAAGGTCTTCCTGACGCTATAACTATAGATCGGCAAACACAGTCTTTTGCCTCGCCTTTAAACCCTGCTTCTTTTCTTCCGCCATCGTTGTATTTATAATTTTTCATAGTCTAGTTAGTCCTTTAATTAAAATTAAAAAATTATTTTCGTTTGATTCACAATGTCAAATAGCACGGAGTACATTAGAATTTCTCCGTATCTTAATTATAACATATTATCCCATACCTTGTCAACCCCCTATTTTTGGTCAAAAAAAATCCCGAGAGTTTTATCTCGGGATTTTTAAAAAGTAACAGGGTCTTTTAGTCGTTCTTTTCAAAAGTGGTGTCACACTTCTTACATCAATCACGCTCCTCCATTGCACCAGTATCAGCCATACAGGGCGGACACGCATATCCGTCACGATATTCACCTTCCTTGAAAATTATATTACCTTCAGAATCTTCTGCCTGATAATCTGCATCCGCAGGAATACGGTTAACGAATAATCCACTCCCAAAAGATGTATCAGAACCACAATGTACGCATCTGTTTCCTATGTCAGTCATTTTTAGTCTCCTCAAACACTTCAAAACGGACATTATAATAATCAGGGGGCGTTTGATTTTCGTCCCATATGTAATCCTCGCTTGCTATTTGTATCGCCTCTTCCTCGGAATAAGCCGTAATATAAAAATAATTGGTTTGGATTACTTCCACTTTAAACTGTTTCATTTTTACCCCTCCAATCCATTTGCATAATATCCACGAGCCTCGACCCACAAATCTCCATCTTTTAAATAAAAATTAGCCCCTCCCCCCACAAAATAATCAAGGGCATAATCAACAATCTCTTGCTTGTCTCTAGGGCATTGTGAACATATAGGGTCTTTCCAATGTTGATCTGAATGTAGCACCAAATTAAATGCCTCTGTCAATTCTTCTTTAGTGTATTTTTTATCAGTCATCTGGGTTCTCCGTAACATCTTCAAAAGTTAAATTTTCAAGAAAACGGTCGATTTCTTCATGGACAACAAGTAGATTATCCGACCTGTTCCGTTCAACAGGATAAAATTCTTTAACCGTTCCATCTTCATTAAGCATTGGATTTCCATCTTCATCTTCAACACGCAAAATTAAAGATGCAATGCGTATGTAGTATTTTTTATCCGTCATTTGGGTTCTCCATATATTCTTCCCATGTAAGAATAGCACTCATTTGGGTTCTCCATATATTCTTCCCATTCTTCTAACATATGACTAAAAATTTCTACATCTAGACCAAATTCTTCTAAAGTAAACTTTTGGTCTTTTCCTTTTGTATGTACATTTGCATTATAATCTAACCACCCATGACCTTCTTCAACACCCAATAAAAATGCTTCTAGTTCTTCTTCTGATTGGAAGTTGTAAGATACTGGAATATTATCTGGAAATTCTCCCCATAAAATTGAAACTGTAAATTCTTTTTTATTATTCATGGTGTAGTCTCCTCATAGTGTCTACGCCATAGGTCAGCCTTGGTTGAGTCGCATAATAAACACATTCGATAACTGTCCTTAAGGCAGGGGTCAAACCAAAACCCTCCAGTTCTTTTCTTTTACGATCTGCCATAAGAAGGATTTCATCTAAAGTCATCTGCCTATCTGGCTCTGGAAATAATTCACTCATTGTTTGTTTCCTCTGCATAGGCACAAATTAAAAATTTATAACGGTTGCCTTGTTTTAAGTTTAACTCTGGGAAAAGTTCTTCCATCAAACAAAGAAGGTTTGTTTTAGAGTCCCAATCACCTTCAACCCATAGCGTATCTGCTTTGGTTGGCAACATATCCCACTTCTTTTTTTCTAACTCTTTTACCTGTTTTTTTGTTAAAAAATTACTCATTGTTTGTCTCCTCGTTTAGCTTCAGCAACATCATGCAAATAATCTTCATTGCTCACGGCAAACTGTTTATGGTCTTCTACATCATGCAATCTATACGCAATCTTTGTGTCCAATAAATCTTGTATGTAAGGTTTTTCTCGATAACTTAAAATAGAAGTAACTACCTTTGCTTCACGCAGGATTCCAGATAAAGACTCTATCGTTATGTCAGGATCAACTAAATCATCCAACCAACTAAAACTTGGAAATTTACTCATCGTTTTTCTCCTCTCGCTTTCCTTCGTTAATATCTTCTTTGGCATAATCGTGTCCAAACCCCTCAAAATCCTCAAGCACCTCTTCTGTGTCCGCATCTTCTCGGTACACTTCATACCACCCACAACTAAAACAACCTGTAATACTTCCTACTTCCTCATCATCAAAATTTTCATGGTATGCATTGGTCGAGCCACAGTTTGGGCATTTTGCATCACTTGTCACGCTACTCATCGTTTGCCTCCTCTTGTGTTCCATTGTTCATAAGCCTTGCCTTTCCTCCACAATATTTGATTAATGCACTTTTCGACACTAATCTTATTTTTTTCACAAAAATGCCAGACGTAATTAGGAATGTATAACGCAACAGGATCAGGGTAACCATTATCCTCGTAATGATAACGAACCTCATTTTCCTCTACATGCTTATCAAATTTAATTTTCATGGTTTGTCTCCTCATAATAAAAAACAATGCTTGGTATTGTATCACCTAGCTTTTTACTTTTGATTTCTTCCAATTCTTTATCGGTTAATGTATCAGCAAATGCCCAATTAGTATGTCCATACTGATATCGGCATATATCGTCTATGTTTTCAGTTAGGTCTTTACTCATCGTTTGTCTCCTCTTTCACTAAAATAATCTCTCTTCGATACATCACTTCCAAAGGAAAATCCTCCATTTCAAAATCAAATGCGTTTAACTTTTCCTCCGCATATTCTCTTGCCTCTTCTTTACTTCGAGCCGATACCTCCATAGACCGCCTCGTCACTTCCTCCATTGTTACCTGAAATTTACTCATCGTTTGTCTCCTCAACTATGGTTATTGTCCGTGTATATTTTGCCTTGCAGATCCTCATAGGTAGATTTTTTTATAATATGGTAACTATGAGCTAGGGACA
>Ga0209756_1001172_pt1 | contig 24610 bp, 20 predicted proteins | sample ETNvirenome_6_85_FD_184071 | JGI IMG/M metagenome (GOLD analysis project Ga0209756, IMG submission 184071) | Marine viral communities from the Pacific Ocean - ETNP_6_85 (SPAdes) (version 3) | ecosystem: Environmental > Aquatic > Marine > Oceanic | place: Pacific Ocean | collected 2013-06-19 | reverse complement strand
CAGCCCTCACTATAATTCAACGTCACAGTGCCGTCGTCCTCGACGCCCAGCTCTCGCAACTTCTTAATAAAATCACCCATTTTTAAATTCCCTCCGTACTTCCCGGGCGCAACATACATGAGGCTGCAAAATCTTGCAGCTCATCGTGGAACCCCTCTTTGATTGACCGCTCCCAAATGGGATGCTCATAGTCAATATTACTATCATCAATTGCCTTCAGCATTTGCAACATCTTTTCTTCTTCACTCATTTTTTATTCCCTTCTATTTGATAAGTGTGAGGCCCCTGTATCCCCGGGCCTCCCTGCGGCTGTCAGAGTTACTCTGCGTTTTTGGTGTCTTGGACCTCGACGCGGAGTGCCTGAGCTAGCGTCTTCACTTCCTGCATAGTTTTACGAAGACGCGTTCCTGCGGCGTTGTTGCCGCTAGTAAAGAACTTATCGTGATCGGCCCGAGTTTCCTCAAGGAGTGTAATCAGTTGTTCTAGACGATTGGTTTCAGTAGTCATAATTCTTCCTTTCTATATGAGACACCTGATAACCCTGTGCCTCCCTGTGGGGGGGACTTAAAGAGACCCTAACTCTGCGAAAGCTTGGTCGACAGCGTTGGTTTCGCTGTCCGTGGTCTTTCCATACTTCGTGGTCTCGCTGCTCACTGATTCCGGGTCTTCGACCTGGGAGTGAACAAAATTATCCAGTATATTCTGGACATCTGAAGTCGTCTTTCGCTCAAATAGGCCCCCAAAATCTGGGATGCTGTCTAGGAGTTCGACGCACTTCTCGGGCGTCAAGTCCTCGCATAGCGGGGATGACCGGCGACGAGGCACAAGCTTCGTCTGTGGGAAGGAAGCGCCTGGTGGCTTCCCGTAGGTCATTGTGAGATCCGTGCCTGCTTCGGTATCGGTGATATCACCATACTCCGGATTAAGCACGAGCGTCAAGAGGTTCTCGTAGGCAGTCTTGCCATAACCCCATACACGCACACCCTTCTCTTCCTCACCGCGAACCATCACGGGGCTGAAAAAGCGCTGTCGCACGAAAAGAGACTTTGCAGTCTTCTTGCTGTGATCATCGTTGTTATCGACTCCCTCGCGCCAAAGCTGCGAGGCGAATTCACAAACGGGACATGCGTCGCCGTAGTTGCGTTTGGGGCACAAAAAGCCCCCCTTTTCTACATTATAATGAAAATGCATCTCCTTGAAGGGGTCCCCATCGGCCGTCGGCACGATGCGAATAGTCTGTTCCCCGTCCTCGGGGCGCCAGAACACTGAATCTGAGTTTCCGTCTCCTCGAAGGTTAGCGAGCTTGTCTCGCATCTTGTCTAAATTAATACCCATTTTATTTTCCTTTCATAGTTGGGTTAGAGTACGATCAGCTAATATCCTGATCGTCTAAAAATGATTGTACCATAGATGAATACTTAATGCAATAACAATATTTCTGGTCATAGGTGGTTTTAAACACTCCGTATGAAACATTAACATTATCGTCTAACTGGGATTTGACATAATCTGTTATTATGTTGAACAAAGTTCCATCTTCCTTAAGCTCGATCTCATTGATACCATAGTAGTATACCACCTCACGCGCGTTTGTCAAGTCAAAAAACCACTTTTCTGTTGATTGCTCGATATCGAGTACGCCAATGGTGGCAATCCGACTTAGCTCTGAGGGCTCGATAAAATTGCCTATGACCGGCTCTGAGTTTCTAAATACGTTAATCATATGAATTGTATTAACAACTGCCTGATTAAGTACATCGTAGTATCCCATAATTGGCACAGCGCCGATTCCTTTCTCAATCATCTGGTTATCTGCCAACCAGACTGCTTCTATCATACCTGAACGAGCATATTCTTGCAAGATATTTTTAACGATTTTCTCTTGTATTTTTTGTATTTCACTGGCCATTGAAAGATCGGACTGAATGTAGAGCACCGTAACCCGGTTTGTCCTTAGCTGCTCCAGGAGTCTTAGAACGCCTCCCGATATTTTGCCGGAGCCCGCAACGGCGAGTAGTATATCACTGTTAAAAAATTTAAGTTTCTTTTTCAAATTGGGGAAATGAGTATCATACTCTTCGTGGCTAGCCCTTTTTCTAATTGTAATATCTGCTTCCTTAGTGGTGTCGATACTAATGGTCGTATATTGCGGATACTTTGAAAAAGCCCTCGCAATATTGCCGCCGGCGTTGCCGAGACCCACAATTATCATTTTTCTTCAACCCATTCCAAAATAAAACCCATATCAAATCCGCCGCGGGTGACGTGTTTCACGGTGTGCTCAGCCAAGATCGTATGTTCGTGGATGCCAAGTCGATGGCAAATAAAATTCATTATTTCCATAATGTCAGCTGCTTCCTCGGCGCAAGGGTTCTCTACGAATTCCATTACTTCCTCCTGAAGTTTGCGCAGCGCATAATCCTTGAGACGGTCTCCTTGCTCTTGTCGGACACTAAAGTCCTTCCCGGCTTCCTCGATAATTTCGGGGATGCGGTCGCGGACGAGTTTGTTATAGCGTTTCTTCTCACTCATCGCCGACGCTCTTCTTCCCGGGCCACCAAATACTCTAACACATCACCAACGGTCAATTCTTGGTAGTCACACTCAAATGCTAGCGCGCACTCCTCTAAGACCCCGATAATTTCCAGTCTGATGTATCCTGAGACACCATCGATCGGGGTGATGGCACGCTTCGGTGACGCGATATGATGCTTAGCTGCCTTTATATCTATCACATTGTTCTTCATAATTTTAATTCCTTCATTTCTCCCAGACTTTTACCAGCGGAGACATTAACCTTGAACATATTATAACGTGTCTTCTTGAACGTGTCAAGCAAATTTAGTATTTCGTAGCGATCCTCTTCGGCGAGGTCGATATACACGGCGTCGTGAATAAGAAATGCGATGTGGCTCTTTCTCCCCTTCAAAAGCTCATAGACTTTGTAAGCCTGTTCGTGCACCATATCAATTGTGGTGCTCTGAACGATGTAGTTGAGAGCATGGTGCTCATCTACATTCTCTATTATTCTACCATAATCTGTCTCGATTTTTAAGCCATCCCAGTACTTATCCCGGACTATTTTCTTGTTGTAGAGGCTCTCTAAGTCCTTGTTTTCCTTATTAGAATACAACCACGCGAAGGTTTTCACCTTGGCTTCTTCTCGGGTAAGCTTACTATCAAAAATGTTCTTTACATTCCAGCTATGAATATCATTTTTGGGCTGCTCTACTCCAGAAAGTGCCAGAAGTACCCTCAACTCTGCCGCGTTAAAATCAAGTTCCACGAGCCAATCATTCTTCGGCTGAATGCATGACCGATACTCTTTGTTCATTGTAAGAATTGGCAAACTATTCGAATTTGTTGAAAGGCGCCCCGTAATAGTACCCCAAGGGTTATAATCACAAATATGCTTGACTGTTTGTAATGTGCGGTGAAAGTTTTGTCCGCGGACGGAACTCAAAAGATGCTGAATTGGACTAGTTTTAATATTTAATGCCCGGGCCCGAATATCAGAAAGCATTTCTACAAGATTATACATAAAATCATAGTTCGCGGGGCGCTCTAAAGTCTCCAAAACGTGTTCCGTGATCTTATTTTTGGCCGCTAGATATTCATAAAGAAAATATTCCGGAAGAACGTCATAAAAACAATTTTCTTCCAATGAAAGCCGCGATGTGTTGAAGGCTTTGAGGCACGATTTAAGCGTCTTCTTAATGTGAGACCACTCCTCCTTCATTTCTTCTGGACAAACGGTTGTAAGGGACGCTCCGTGGCTGTAAATGCGCCCCAATTCATAACAATCGCCCGGGAGGTGACGCGAGTACTCCCAGGTGCTTCCTTCTGTTGGCAGCAAAGGGGTGGGATTGATAATATTTTCGGCATAGAAGCCAATACAATCACTTTTGTGATCTAAGAGCTGAAATAACAAAAGAACTCCTTTTTGTTTAAAAGAAAAATTTTCAGTTAAACGCCCGAAATAGCCTTAGCTATGTCGACTGATGTTTCTATTATATCAGGGGCCGCGGTTTTGTCAAGCAAATAATCTGGATTTATAATGTCGTAATTGACAGGATACGTGTATTTTGAATACAGATTATTAATATATGGGAGCACACGATCAATGCGGAGGCCGGCCGGGTCGGAAGCTAAAACACGGGCTCTTTTTTTTATAAGCGACACGTCGCCGGCGCTGTATTCCGATTCTATATTTCTTATGTCAATATAAAGATCGATCAATTCGCTATCGATACTCAAGCTGAAGTTTGGGGGGAGAGGTGTCCTAGAAAAATTTTTAACTTGAAACACGTTTGTGCATTGAGGATTATAAACTATTTTTTCCTCCTGATAAAGTGGCTTTTTGGTAACAAACTTATTATAAGCTTCAACAATTAAGCTGCTCAAATCTTCTAAATCGTCGAGATAGACGCGCCTATAAAAAACATCAAAAAAATTATCTTCTGTAATAGGCTCACCAAGCCCTGTCAAATATAAGTTTAGATGCCTCTTGATAGCACTCGTAAATAAATCAGCCGTTAAAATCCACGGCATATTCTTATTAACTGTAAATCCATATTTTTTTGCAGCCGCAACAAAAAAACTAAAGTTTGGATCTGAGATATAGTCAGTGTGTTTAACGGCGTCATTGCCAGCGTTGGAAGAGGCTATTCCGATGCTCAACCCACTTATAAGCGGACTAACTCTATTTGTTAATAAATAATTAGTTTTTGTTATAGGCAACGACGACGCTGCTATTTTCAAATATCTAATAAAACGATCTTTAAAATCATTAAAATTTATAATTGGTTTTTGCTTATTCTCTCTAAATGTTTTAATGAATGCCTGGATAACAGTGCTCTTGCGGGAATTCCATTCAACTGTTGGATTGACATAGCCCAAAATTGCTTTAGGGTCTTTAAACATACTGTTGCCTCTGGGATCTAGGCATTGTGTAGCATTGGCCAATCTCATGTGATCCACAAATTTTGTAAAAGCATCATTAACAAAATTTAAACAATACATATTTGGCCTCAGCGCATAGGATATCTGCACTAATTCATCGCTGCGCACAATGATTGTGTCTTGTCTGCGATCTACGCGTCCAAACAGGGTTTTATTATACCACGTGTCAATAGGCACAGTCAAGTTTTCAGGGTAAATCATTTCTTTGTACATGGTTCGCTGAAAAAATTTCGACCTTGCGGATAACCCATTATCTCCCACCGGGTTTTCCAATTGATCTGAAGTATACTTAAAGGTTGTCATGTCGTTATAAAGCCCGGGGATCGCCAACATAAGTCTGTAAGTCCTCAGCATAGGACTCTCCTATCTTCGGCGGGTCGCCGTCGGTGCCCGTGTATAGCTCCCCTCCGTGGCCCCAGAGGCGCCCGCCGATGATCTTATTCTGTTCAAGATTGATCCCTTCTTGCATCGCGGTGACCGTCGTATCAAACCCAGCAATAGACACAACACTGGCTACTTTGGTTATCATATAATATCCCCCAAATCCCAACTGTTTTGCCAAATTAGGTTGAGTTCCGGTAGATCTCATACTACCTACCCCTATCCCAATGGGCTCCACGTATATATATTGGCCATTTCTGTGAATCGTGTTGCCGACCATGTCAATATTTACCGAATACAATTCTCTAAGTTGCTCGGCGCCCAAAGCTCCATGCCTTTCCAAGCGCGCCTCACGATAATATTGCATATCATTTCTATGAAACGATATCTTTTTTGCTAAACCACAACGAGCTCCCATAAAATAATGGTATATACCATTGTTTAGGTCGGTATTATAATCGCCAGTAAATGGTTTTGAATCTACAGAATATATTAATACTGCTGGTATTTGGTCTTCGTCGCCGGCTTGCAGGGGGACGCATGAAGTGCTGTCGGCGTTAAATTTTGCTTTAGCTAAATCTTTTGGTAGTATATTCATCTTGCCAGCAAACTTTTTATCTAAGCTAAATGTGGCTGTGTCAAAGCGTAAATGATATTTCAATTTTTCATCAAAACATTTTGAGTTAAATGCTTTCGCAATAAGAGTTGCGCAGATATCTTTTATAAACTTAAGAAGCGTATATTGCTCTTTTAATGGCTTCACAACAGTTGTCGTGAACCATGTTTGAAAATAGTCTAACGATATAGGAAGATTAGATATGTTCGTGGAATACACAATTTTATTTACACCCGTAAATCTTAAAGGATCGATCTCTGCGAGTGCAGCCACGGCTGAGCCATCCTCGCCCCCGCAGGCGACTACGACCTCTCTTATTTGAAATGCCAAAAGAGGATCTAAAATCTCTATCTGGCCCATTAAGAGCTGAAAACTATCTCCAGTTGTAAGAAATTCCAAATCTTGCAGGATTGCCTCTATTAAATCTCCCAAATAAATAAACGGCAGATATAGCACCTCGGGGCTCTTCCTATCCTGTATTTCGACTTCGGAATTCGACATGGCGTCCCGGTACCTGCGCATTGCGTCGGTTTCGCCGGCGGGGTCGGCGGTCTCGGCAGCTGCAGCGGCGTCGGCAAGGGCTTCGGCTTCCAGGTTGTCAGCCTCTCTCAGCGATACAAGCTGCGGGTTCAAGACAGGACTAGAGGCTGGATTTTTTCTACGAACTGCTTCGGCGGCGCGGTCGGCCGGCGACATATCCCTAATAAGGCCGAATTGCCAGGCGTCCAGGCCTACAGGGAGATTATATACTTTTCCGGAGTCGTATACTCCGCCTAAAAACTTTTTGTATTTTAACATCTTATCTTTTTTAGTTAGGGCTGCTCTTTCTTCGAGCAGTTTCTCGAGGCGATCCGCGTCCTGTTCGCCGGCGGCCCGCGTCCTGGGCGACAGTCCTCCTGCTCCGGCATCGACGATTGAAGTTCTTTTTATTTCTTTTCGTAGCTTATCAATCTTGCCATTTAAGTCCTTTTTGTCAGCTTTATATTTGTCGCTTCCTACAAATAAGTCTGCATTTGGCGACCTTAATATCCCCGATAAAGCTGCCTGATAATTTATTGATATATCAACAGAACCATCTTCATTAAATGTTAGTTCATGAGTAGTTATTTGTAAATATAACGACGTTTTAGCCATCGCGATGGCGCGCTTCAGGTGGCCCGCTTCTTTCGCGTCTAGGTCAGAAAACTCACTAACTTTATTTTCAAAATCAGGCGGAACGCTCCACCCTACACAGACCTTAATTCTAAAATGCTCTCCTTTATAGATATCATGTCTCACCTGACAAACTCCAGAATTCCTAGATTTCGCGGCCTTAATTTGATCTCCTTCCTTTCTAAAAGAAGTACCGGATCCTATAATTAAATCCAAATACCCTGCTTGATTAGGAATGCCGGCCTGGGGAGGGGCCGTGTCTGATTTATAATTTAATGAAAATAAATCTTGAACTGTCTGAAAATATAATTGTAACTTTGCTGTTATATTATTTTCTACTGCGGCTGGCTGCGTTCCATCTAGGGACCAACTGAAAGATTTAATTCCACCGCCCGGATATCGACCGAACTTACCGTCCAAAATGCCCTCGATTGCATCCGGATCAATAAAGTTAGGAAATGGTATTTGAGTTTCCTTATACGCTCTAAGGGGATTATCTTTAAGATAATCGACACGGTATATTTTAATATATGGAGTCAAAAAAGCATATACATCGGGGCAAATTTGTAAATATTGATCAATAATGGTGTTTTTATTTCCATGATTAATATAAGATACAATATTTCCTGGTTGGCCCGACTGGCCAGAATTAGTCACTCGACCAATATATTTATATGGGGTTCCTCTCGCGCGAGTGACCTGCCGCTCCTGAAAATCGGTGATTTTTTTAATGTTTTCTAATAAATAACACTGGTGATCAACTGGTTTTAGCTTTTTTTTGTATTTGGCGAGTTTTTTCTGTGTCTCGTTGTCGACTTCTTCTAGGGCGGCTATTTTCCTGCGCAGCCGTCTGTTTGTCCGGAGTCCAGGCAAGCCCTGCACCTCGCGCTTCAGGTCCTTCAGAAGGCCGCTGTCGGCGCCGAGGAGGTGCGCGAGGCGCTCAGCAATTTTCTCTTGATAATTACGAGCAACGCGCGCAACAAACCTACTATTATGTTGCCGGGCGGCGTAGGAGTACGTGGGGAGCGTCTTCGCGTTGATATAAACTGCGCCGTTGGACTTGTAGTCACCGAGCCCGGGCAATTTTTTACTTTGATTTTTGCAGCCGTCTGCAGCGGCGGCGTGGAACAGGCCATTGACGTGGGGCCAAAGTTTCCGGTGTAGTATATCCCGACTCCATTGGCCGGCCGATGACATGTCGCTGTCCTTCATCGCGACGTAAGAGTACTTCACGTGATCTTGAGTTCCGGTGACTTCCTGGCCGTAATTTTCGCCGTAGTCAGCGCGCTCAGATACGTCCACCGTGTAGGCCTTGGCGCTGATTCGTTGCAAAGGAATCCATTGGTCTTTTTGAGTGCTACGAGTATTGGAACATACTTCAATATATTTATCGGATGGCGTTCCACCGGTGATTCTCGAAATATTGGATCCAACAAGCCCGGTGCTCGCAATAAGTGCTATAGCTATCTGCAAATCCCACTCATTAAAATCGGCCGGCCCGTTGTCGGGACCGTGAAGGCCGCCGCCTACGTTTTTAAAAATAGACGCCATATTATCAAGTCGAGTCATATAGTAGGTGTTGCGCTGGCCCTCCCAACCCACCTGGGTCTGACCCTCGGTGTCGCCGGTGTGGCCTTGAGCTGATGTATGGCCCCAGTTCTCGCTATAAAACTTCTTAAAGTCATCAAGTAACTTATTATTGACGCTGGTCATGTTGGTGGCCCCGACGCCTCCACCGCCTGTGCGCAGTTCCTTTCGGATGTTTTTAATAGCAGCGGTGGTGAGCTCGACCTGTTGGCCATCTATCAGCCATCCCACAGAGACGCCGTCGTCGTCGGTTGGGGCATAACTATTAATGAACGCCACGATGTCTTCGTCAGTTTTCCGTTCCCCGCCAGTATAAGCATGATTATTTAATAGAAATTCATACAAAAACGAATCTACACAATGCTCTATAAAACCGCCTTCCTCCTCGAGTTCCTCGCGGATGATCTCTGTACTATTCGGTTGGGTCATTAACTAATAATCCTTAATCCATGACGTAGCTTAAAATTTTCTCCAAAGGCAGCGGAACATAAATCATATCTCCCAGCTGAACGTCTGCCTCTGTGGGTCTCTTATTATAGTGAGCTATAACCCACCAATATCCAGGATTTCCGTAATGCTGACCGGCTAGTTTATAATAGCGATCGCCGGTCGACCATATATGGATAAGTCGATTTAAGCTTTGGATTTCAGCGGTCGTGGGATACCTAAAATGTGCTGTATCATATTGCCTTATATATTTAACCTTTTTTTCTTTAAAAACGCCCGAGTATTCCTCAGAATCATTTTTTAATATTCTTCTATCATCGTATCTGGTTCCCATCATCGTTACTCCAGCACATCCGCGTTTCGCGCGGCGCTTTCTTGGAAGCTTTGCTCAGCAGGAAGGGCCTGGTTGTCGTGGAAGGTGGTACCTTTGCCATTGTTCCACTTATACCAATCCGCTTCGCCGCCAATCGCATGTGGAAAATTCACTAGATCTGTCTTTCCGTTGTTGCTGCCAAAACGATACTGACCGTCCGTTCCTTTGACCCAACCAGTTAAATGAGTATGCAAAACAGTATATTCCAACTGAATTTGGTGTCTCTGATATATTATTGTAGGGTTTTCAGGAACAGCATTGTCTTGCACTAAAAACTGACCATCTTCCAAATTCGGAGCATAGCTAAACCCCTGTAAGAACCCCACTAATTCCGAATTATCCGATGCATTTTTAACAAGTCCCGACCAACTCATACTTAAAAGCGGAGCTGCAGCTAAAATCTGTCTATTAGAGCGGCTATCTGATGAATATAGCGGGTATAAAAACTTAGCCAGTAAGTTTAGATTATAATGATTGTTTGCGGCTTCGATGTCATCGCGGGCAACCACATCGAAAGCGATACTAATTTTGCGTCCTGTTTTTTGAAAAGTATATAAATCATCCATTCGGCCATATACGGGAGTTCCCTTCCAGTCAGAAGAGAAATTATCTCCAAATCCAGTAACCCATCCATCAAACTGGACTTTCTGGCCAGTTGGAAGATGGCTGATGTGAATAGAAAAATGCTCATTTTCATAAGGTTGTGCATTGAGTAGATTCTCCTGTTTCGCTGTTACTATTGACATATCTATTTACCTCTGAGCATACGGACTTATGATTGCCGCGCCGGCTGGGGAGTTCAATGCTGTAATTATCTGCTCATTTAATTCTTTCTCTCCGATCTTTACAACAATATTAATATCCGGTGAGTTGCCGGGGCCTTCAGCCCCGCCCTCCGCTCCTCCGAGGGCGGACAGGAGCGGCTTTGTGATTGCCTCTTTGAGAATCGGGCCGGCCAGGTATAAAAATGCGCCGGCGGGTAGCATCCCTAGGGGCGTTGCATTGGCGTCGCCCTTGGCCAGGGTGCCGAACATTTTTTGGAGTGGGCCCCCCGGCTTGGCGGCTACGAGAGTATCTTTGTTGTGCACTTTTATGGCTTTACCACCCGAAATGACCCCGTCCTCCACGCTAGTGTCCCATGTAGCACCTTTTTCTGCTTGCATCGCCAGGGCCTCGTCGGCCCGGGCGCGGCGTTTGGTTTTGGCCCAGGAAGCAGCGTTGTCGTCACTGTAAGCTATACCAAAGGTCAACGAATTCGCGAAGCCTTTCCAGGCCGCCTTAAATGCGCCCATGGCGGACTCGCCTGAACTGAGAGCACGAACTAATTCAATAACAGTTTGGACGATGTAGCGCACTGGCCCCAGGAATTTCAACGCCGCCATCCCCATTTCCACCAACGCGTCGCTGGTAGAATATCCTGATTTTTTGAGTTTCTTGAACCACATAACGAGACCCGTAATGAGAAGGACGGCGGCGGCGATGCCGATCGTCCATGGATTCGCGGCGAGCGCCCAAAGGGCCCCATTTGCGGCCTTCACAGCCAGCGCGAGCTTGTGCAGCGCCATACCCATTTGAACTACCTTTATAAACACTGCCAATGCGATGGTGAGTTTTCCAACCACTTGCAACATTTCCTTATTCTCTTTTATCCATTTACTAAATTTCGACACACCTTCGCTCACGTCTTTAACCAGTTGTTTATTTTCAAGAATGAGCGATCGGAAAGCATTTTTAAGCTCTTCCATTACATCTTTGCTTTCTGCGGCAAGTTGAGCCAATCGCTCTTGATTCATCATTTCCAGTTCTTCTTCATCTGACAGGGCGCCCATCGCGCGGCGAAGTGTATCAACGTCTGTTCCAAGAGCGGAAGCAAAGTTTTTTTGCTCAAACTTGCCGAGTTGATCGAACTGAACTCCCGCGGCTTCGATCGATTGTTTTATAATTTCGAGACGATCCTCCTCGGATGAGTTGAGCATATCGATAGAGTTAAGATACGGCCCCCCCAAAATGGCATTGAGTTTGCCAACTTTCGTTGCGGCGCCCTCAAAAGTATCAAAGCCTTCGCCAACTAATCCCAAAATAGAATCAACAGACAATCCTGTTGATTTTGACTGTTGTTCGAGGCGCTTAAATACATTAATCATATTTTCGCCATAAAATGCCAATTTAGGTGCGGCAGAGGCCAAATCTGCAGCAACCTCCGAGAAGGGTTTGCCGATTTGATCCGCGATACTCGTTACTTGGAGAAGCATCTGCTCGGCGGCGCCGGACGTCATGCCCAAAGACTTGGTGGCTTGGTCCATAATCTTGGCACTTGTGTCGGTCGAGACTCCAAGTTCATTCATTAAAGCAACGGTGGTACCAATTCTTTTTGCTTCCTCCTTATTTAGATTCGTAAAATCCCTATAAGTACTGAATAAAGATAATGTGGCCTTGCCGGCCTCATCCATGGTAACGCCGGCGCCACGTGCGGCGCTCTCAATGCCCCATAGCGTGTCGTTGTATTTATCGCCGGCGCCTGTGGCTTGTTGGAAAGCTGCGGTCGCCTTATCTTGAGCGACCATTAAATTAAATGAAGCGCCAATAAATTTAAGCGCGGCAGACGTAATAAATTTAAAAGACGTAATGTTTTTCTTCATCTTTTTCAACATCCCCTCAAACTCCACGGCGGTTTTGGGAATGTATTTTGTATAAAGATTACTAAACGCACCGCTAAGACCAAAAAGTGCTTGTCCGTAGTTCTTAGCAATGGCCTCGCCGGCCTGGAGTTCTTGGTTATATTTAGTCTGCTCTTTGGTAAGTTCTTCGAGCGCTTCTTTATTCTCTTCTATATCTTTGGTCAGCTGCTTGAGCCGCTCGCGCATCTCGTCGGTGATCGGTCCTTTCTCCATCTGCAGCTTTAATTCTTGTTTCTGAAGCTCCATGTTGGCGAGCAGACCTCGATGAAGCTTTAGATTTTCCTTTGAGAGTCTGTGCTTGCCCTCGGCCTCTTCGATCAGTTGGCTATTGATCTTGCCCTGAAGCTCGAGTTCTTCTCTTTTCATCACGAGGCGGCGCTCAAGGGCTGCGAGGCGGCGGGCCGGATCGTCGGGGCTCTCGGTGTTGGGATCAGGGGGCGTTGTCATGTGTTAATGGCCATTTTCTTTTTAATTTTTAAAGGGCCAGCGCAGTCCTGTCTCAGTTTCAAATCTTCGTACAGATTTCTCAAGTGAATGCTTATCAATTAAAGTTTTGTTATTATTTAGGCCGTGTTTCATATAACTATCCATATATCGTTTTTCTTTTTTCAGAGAATCAAAAAAAGACTCAACTTGATTTTGAGTACCGCGGATGGATACGGGCACATCGACACCGGCATAGTAAAGTCCCAATAACAGATTATTTACTTTATCGGAAAACTCATTATACACATATTCAGTCAAACGATTTTTAGTTAAATCAATAATCACTTTTGTAGAATTGCTCACAGGTCTGCTCTCCCTTTTTATAAATAGTTATTTAAACAAAAAGACGCATCAACTATGTCCGTCGCCGCGCTGGGCATCGTCCATAGCTTTATTCTGATTTTCAAATTCTTTAATGAGGCGCTCGACAAACCAGCGCCGTAATTGAACAGGGAGGCTATATGCTTCTACAAACGACCAGCCGCCATGGTGCTTAAGAACGAATATTTCTTCGTATACGATTTCTTGGTAGTCAGGACCCAGGCCAAAAAAACTCGGCCGACATTGGCAGCCCGACCCTCCCCGCATAACTACATGCTTCACATTCATAATCAACGGTTAAGTCTAAATTTGGCACCAATTCGTCATAGGCAGCTCGGATTTGGCGAGAAACCAAGGCAGGCATAATTTCAATAAACTGCCGAACAGCGTCAGGCTCCGATTGTCCATTAACTGCAACAATAATCGCCGATAGTTGAGTGGTGATATCGGCATCAGGCTGCTTCAACTTACGACGTTTTTCTCTTTGCTTACTCACCTTTTTCTCGTCTGAGCCCTTAAGCAACCGAACAGTTATGGTTAAATCAAATTTTTCAATCCAAATATCATAATTGCCATCCTCTGTCGGGGTAACGTTACTTGGAAGTACAAGATTCTTTATTTCAATATCTTCCAGATTAATATTCTGAGGCACCGTCGCATAACAACTCGGACAAGTGACTGAAGCATCATAATGCGGTCCAAAGCCAGTGATTCTCGCTGCTATCAATAACGCATTTTTATCACCCACCAAAAGCTCATTTACTTGAATAGATTTATCAACTACAACAGACTGCAGCAATCTATCCAGAGCGACACCTTTCTTCAACAATGATTCGGAGGACAGAATGTCCTCTTCCTTAGCTGTCATGTGGCGGATTTCTATGGTTGAAACACCATGAAGGGCATGTCCCTCTTTATATTGTAATCCCTCGCTAGGTAAATCCACAAACTCAGTGGGTAATACAAAAGAAAATAAATTATCTGTTTTTTCTTCTAGCGCTGCTATTGGTGGATTGCTATCGGGGGGGTTTTCGGGGACTCCAAGTCGCCCGGAATTCTTTCTCCTAGCCATTCATTACCTTCTTTCTTATTATTGCAAGTTTCGAATAATCTCAAAACCGGGGCCCTGTTCATAGGCAGCCCAATCATATCTAAAAGTTATATCAATATTTAAAAGCTCATCGCCACTATAGTCTAAGTCGCCAAACTTAGCCGATGTAATAAAAGCATTCTTAAGAGTCCAAATAGATACCACTTGACCCTCGCCAGTAAGCTCATCGATTTCCACATTTCCTAAAGCCAGCTGTGCAGAACGCTTATTAACGGTTCCAATTCCAGAGGCAATGCTTCCATCACCCTGATTAACACGAAGATTCTGTAAATCCGGCATTAAATATCCAGATTGTGACAAAGCGTCATAAAGCAATTGGTTTCCGTCTGGATCAATAGAGTTAATTAACTGGACCGTGACCGGTTCCCAGGAAACCGTGCCCGGATAATAAAAAGTATTGCCTAAAAATTTGTGAGGGACTTCAGAGATAGAATATGACGGTTTTGAGGCTGTTTTGGCCAAATACTCTGCATACGCTGATTCCCCATTGGAGGTCCTAAGTTCCGGAAGCCTTAAAATAAATCTATGTTGTCTTTTAGGTTCTGATAGTGCGCTTGTCCAAAATGCCATTTGCTTAGTACTCCTGTTTTTAATTAAATAGTGTAAGAGTTTTTTTCTCCCAGGCTTAATTTAATTAATCGTTAAATGATGCTCCCGTTCTGCTGATATTAAAATCAATTGCGATAAACTCTATTGCTCTGGTTGGCTTCAAGTAAATCTTAGCATATAAAATGTTTCTGTCGATCAAATCAGGGGTAGTCGAGGTGGCGTCCAGGACCAATTTAAAGTCCGATAAACCAAAATTAGTTTTTACATCCTCAAGAAACGGCCCTGCGCGTGACTTAAATCGTGCCCAAGTAGTTGGAACATTGGGATCAAAAAGAATCGTTGCCGCCATCTGGGAAATACGCTTCTTCACGAAAATCATCAGCCGGCGCACGTTAATGCGGTCCAGAGCAGACGGCGTGATCTGCAGCGTCTTCTGACCAAAGATTACGATACCCTCAGCCGGGAACTTCGCGATCGGGTTAATGTTTGCCGCGTAAAGATCATCACGGTCCTTACGTCGTAGCTGGTGTGCCACATCAACGACCGGGATACCAGCAGCGCCCTCAGTAAGTCCGCCGCGATTAAACCCAGCAGGGGCAAACCAAACCTGCGTCTTACGCTGGGAACTTGAGAAAGTACCCAAAGCGGCCACTGAAGGAGGCAACCAAAGCATATTACCGCTGATAGTGTCTCTAGCTCGAACCCACGGATAGAAGCAACAACCATAAGAGCTGTTTAGTCCTCTCGCCCGAAGATTGCTTACCGCCGAAGTAATGGTGCTAGCAATGTTATTTCTACTAACAGATGTGCCCTCTTCTCGAGGTGATAAGCCATCAGGCAAATCAATAATAGCAAGAGCATCTGCGCGGTCTTCACAAATATTAATCAAGTTCGAGGTCAGACCAGAATTGGTGCAACCCGGAATTGTGGCAAGATTCATCTCGACCACTTCTGGGTCCGCTAACGAATCGAGCGCTCTGTGGAAAGAGTTAAATTCATAACTTGTTAGATCAGCCGAACCAATATTTCGATTCGCAAAGGAGTCCATCTCGCCAATATCCATGCCGTCAAACCCACCATACATAGGTACGGTGAATCGGTCGTAACCAGCATCAAGGACACCCGATACCCGGCCGTTTGTTCTCGTGAGAGACGTGCCGGCATCATAATTGCCCTGAGCCCAGACACCAGACCCTGATACATCATCTAAGCTAAATACAGTTGATGTGCCGCGCACGCCGGACGAGGCGCCGGCGAACATACTTCCAACAATACCGCCGCGAGGTCGCAGCATGTCAATTGTTGAAGTATCAAAAACAGTACCGCCGCTAGTCTTCCAAACCTGGAATCCGAAATAGGCATCTGTTTTAACACTTAAGTTGCCAGAAACAGCAGCAACGCGCAACTCAGGTGCCGGGTACAACAGCTTACATGAAACGTCAGTGCCGGCCGTACCACTAAGAATTAGCCAGCCATTAGCACCAATACAATATTCCGGTACAGGATTTTTTGCTGGCGCAGTCCAGTTATTCGCAGAGCCAGTGACCCACGAACCGGTGTTGGCGGTGCCGACGCCGTTGCTGCCGCTAGTAAAGGTCTCATCGGCCCACTTGGTAATTCCTTTGAAACCAAATGGCAAGTAACTAGCATTTAAAATACCACCATCGACATCAGAAGCCGCCTCAACGCGAATAAAATCAGACCGATTATCCCAATCGCCAGTTTCATAGTATCGCCTCTCAGTCTCAGACCACTGCCGATATTTGTCACCGACCTTGCGCGCCACGTAATCCAGCGAATTAGGGTTAAGATTGCAATTAGTAAATTGTTCAATAACTCTTACAACGTTGTCTGAATCACTAAGCGATCGCACGACGACCGTAAATGTGCCATAATCTGTGGTATCATTTGATGATACCTTGATATCTTGAATTGAAATTTTAATATTCTTATTAGTCCAGTCGCCCTGTACATCTAAAGCATGGAACCTTAATAGGTTTTTCTGTCCAGATCCCAGATTACAACTAACAATCCATGGGGTTTGTGCAGACTGGGCGGAACCATAGAAGGTAGCTCCGTTGAGCGAACTGCCGGCGCTATATAATTTTACCAAAGCCGCATATGTCTTATTGAGAGTACCTCCGGTAATGTTTGCTTTCACGTGGCGGTCAAATGTCTCTCCCAAGAAATAATTAACTCTCGTCTCGCCGCTAGTGATGCCGCTGTTCATTAATTGTGGGTTGGTATTTAGTACCTTTCGAATATAACGCGGACTGTTCTCACTAAAATTAAGTGTTGTTTTTAAGACAGCGGCCTGGGTGGAGCCTGAATATCCCGGCATTCTCAGATTAAATTCGAATTCTGTGCCAGTGTCTCCAATAAGCACTTGTGAGCCCGAGAAAACCCCCACGCTGGGTCGAATCGGCGTCGCGTCGTCGGCGTCGCGGGGAGCGAAAGCAATAGTTCCGGACAATCCAGGCGAAGCGGTACCATTAGCATATATAATCGCGCCCAAAGCACCTGTTAAAGCGGTACCACTAGAGCCAGACTCAAATATAAAAAGACCCCATGCGTTAGTTTGTGCCCAACCGGCCTTGCCGCCAGTCGCCGTAGGGCCACCATCAGCAGTTGTCTGGGCACCCAATAAACGAACATAGGTTAAAGGAGAATTATTTTTTAAATATGCTTGGGCTGCATACATTCCATAAGTACATGCAGTCTTGTTGTTGCCGGTGCGCCAAACATCATTGCCGGAATCGCCGGCACTTGGTGTACCAAATTTCTGAACAAAATCTGAAAACGACGTAACCTCAACTGGTCGGAGGGAGGGGCCCTTTTCTGCGCGGCCAATAACTACTGGGCCGATGGGGCCTGGTTCGCGTGGGACCTGAGAATTATCAATCTCATCGACAAAGACTCCCGGCGATACAAATTTGAAATTTTTAACTGACATTCGTTTGGTTCTCCCTCGATAACGGAATCTACTAAGTAAATAGTATTATTTACCGTCAATGGTATTATATTATTCTCTATAAAAACCATCTTTAATATTCTCGGGGATATCCCCAAAAATAGTTTGTTCTCGACCGAGCTTTATTTCTACTGCATTTTCTCGGGTAACAATTTTTGGTTTTTCTTGATTATCCCCTTCTCCAATTAAGTATCCCAGAACCTCAATTGGTATTGTTGTTTCAAAATTACGCTGTTCCATACCGAGGGCCGCCTGATTAGAGTCATTCGTAAGACCACCATCAATAAATACTTCATAATAGTGTCCTTCACTAGTAATTCGAGCCGGCATTCTAGAATTTCCCGGTATCGTCATAAAGGGTTGAGTTAATTCATTCATTTGTTGTTGATATTCTGACCGTAGAGTGACTTCATAGGTAATTTTAACCCAAGTCGGGATTGGAATCGTAAGTGTTTCATAAACCACCCTCTGGGTCGACATATTTCTTGCGTTAGTATTAAAGTTTTTTGACCTTACATCCTTTTTAACGCCATATTTTCTTTTTGAGAACGCATTTTGAAATTCTGCTGTCTTTTTTTGGTTGATTTTCCTAGCAATTTCTATGGTGCCTCCCTTTTCATCGTTAGCAGGATATAAATTAGCGTACAAAGCACCGCGATAACCGGGGTCCTTCGTTACAGTGGCTCTATTAACGGTCATCAGCGGCAACTTAAGTGTTTCCTGTCCGTCTCGGAGGTCTTTATTATGTTTTAGTTGGTAGGACCTCTCGGAAGTAACCCACAAAACGGGCACTTTCCTAAAGCCGGTATTGGTTGTAACAGATAAATTTAACCCTTCATCAATATATGTTAGAACAGCCCTGTCGATAGTTTCCAAAGTGGATGGAGAAAATGTAACCTCTCTCAATTTGTCGGCGACTTCTTTCTTACCCACATAATTTCGCTTATTAGCGCTTTTATTCTTTATTTTCTTCTCGGTTCTACGAGGTGCCATCTTCACTTACCCCACATAAATGCCGGCTGGGATGTTTTGGAGCACCTTAGCAGTGGAATCCTGCAACGTAGAGTCCTTCGTGGCCATTTCAGCATAAGTAAGCTCGTTAAGTATGGTTTTCAGCTCCTCTCTTAACGCGTCTTGTTCATTCTTAGCTTGAGTTAATAAATCAGACGCATTTAGCGTTACAGATTCTCCCGGAATAGGAATTGCACCAAATTTACCCCTCACTTGACCCAAAATCTCTTTAGTTAAAGCCAGAGCAAAGCGACGAATCCACTGTTTGCCTATTGAGTTAATACTTTCGTATGGAATATTCTGAAATGGCAGTGTATTCATGTTATTAATGCCATCAATTCCAGATTTTGGTTGCCCAGAACCCTCTTCCCATGGGGCATGCTGTTGTTCAATAGAAAACTCGACCCAAATTTGTGATGGACTTGTCGCATCAGGCTGTGGGAATATTCTCAACATATTATTTTTAATTTCGTATGAATAATGAGATATCCTTGTCCATAAAGCATCTTCGTAAGCTTGAGCCTGTAGTTTATTTTGCCATGTTGGGACAATTTCAAATGTAGAATCATCAGCATATTGGCCATATGTCCTCATGTTACCAACGACCGAAAAACCACCATAATATCCATAAAATCTCCACATGGCGCGCGGGGTCTTGAAGTATACCTTTCGAATAATCACTCTTTTATCCTGGACTTGTTGATAATAAGGAACCGAAGAACTTAATGCCGAAGAGCTAGACAATATGGTTTGCAAATTATAATCTTGTTGGCCAGCGTGTCGGGTTACAGATCCAGAATAAATGGGGAGTGTTCCTCCGAGGCCCGTTTCAGTAATACTTCTTTCAGAAATCTTTCTAGAAAAACCATAATCAAATCTAGGATATTTTAGCGCTATATTAGATCCCGAGAGGGCATCGCCGGCTACAATTTGGCCATCCTGATCAAAAGAAGCCGTAGTGGCTCCCAAAAGATTAGATAAAGAATTTTTACTTTGATGTAAATTGACTAAATACGAATATTCTAGTACGGCTTCTTCATATGCTGCATAAACACTACCTTCGGCTAACTCAATATCTAAAATATCGCCGCCCAACTTCTTATAAGTGTAGGCCACCTGATCTGCTGCACCGGATAAAAAAGTTACTGAACCGGCGTAGATTCCAAAAGGAAGAGTTGCACCCACATTTGAAGTGGTCCCAGTGGCCGCCAATACATTAAGATTGGTGGTCGAACCCGGGTTTAACTTAGGTATTGCCATTGATTAAACTCTCCCTGTTTTAGAACTATTACTAAATAGAAAGCCCCGCCTCAAAGAGACGGGGCTTTCACTATTTAGACCTTATGTCAAGGTTATAATAGCAGTTTAGACCAGAGCCTTAACAACCACCAAACCATACATGTCAGGCCGCACCATCTTCTTGGCGTAGCGGGTCATGACTCCCTTACGGGGCACGAAGTCCTCTACTCCAAAGATCGTAGGCGTGGTCTGCAGCGGCACATAAGGTGCATACACATAACCACTCTCGAGGAAGCTACTTCCGCGTCGTCCAACAAGGATCAGAGTACGTGGGAAGTACGGATCGACAATAATGTCGAACTTCTTAGAAAGCGAACCAACCTTTACAGCACCCGCGTCGCCGCGGTCGCTATCAGCAGTCACATTGGCACGGAAACCAGCCGTAAACTCAAGCAGATTGGCAACTTCAGGTCCGCAGACAAGGAAGTTAGCCGCACCGCGTAAAGTCTTACGGTGGATTTCAGCCGAGACATCATTGATGGTCTCAATGAGGGTCTCATACCACTCGCTCACATTACCAGTAAAGGAACCAGCACCTGTAACAGCACCAGTAGAGCGATTCAGGAACTGACCTGGAGTACGCGACCAATAACGAACACCGGCCGTCGCACCATTAACAAGGTCCGACATGATCTCACGATCAATTTCAAGAGCAATCTGCTCAGACAGAATCTGAGTAAGCTCGACCTCAGCGTCAAGGTTGTGGTAGGCGTTAAGATCCTGTCCTAACTCCGGAGTCCACTTAGCCTTGAGCTTCTTGGTGATGGCCGTAACAGCCACAGAATCGACCTTGATGTCGATTTCGGGGATGTTAGGATCATTCTCAAGACCCCAGGCTTCGGTCGCAAGAACGGAACCAACCGCCCCTCCAGCACCGAACTGGTCCTCAATTGCATATTCCCAAGCCAACGCTCCACCACCAAGAGAAGAACTAACTTGATCAGTAGTCCTAGCCCCTGCTCCAGCAGAGTTTGCACGACTCACCGCAAGGACGACAAGTCCGGGTGCGCTAGCGTTACTACCCGTCAAAGGATCGTATCGGGTGTGATGACGCAAAATAGTGGCGTTAGAAATATCAGTCGACATCAGGCTCACAAAATCATTCAGATTAATGCGGCCGTTGGTGATGCCACCAGCCTGGAACGTGCTCAGCGGCACGCGGGCGACGGCAAACGTCGAACCGGACGTAAGATCAGCATCAAATTGCAGCAAGCCCTGACGAGCATAGCTGCTATCTCCCGTAATCCCCGAGGCTTCGTTACCATAACCATCAAAAACAAGAATGCCGCCTTCACCAACAGATCCGGAAGTAACGACAACAAGCTGTGCCGAAACAGAACCAGTCGGAGACGCGTAACCGTTATTGAGTGCATACGGACCAACTTCGGCATTGGAAAGGGTAGTTCCACCCAAATCGACGCCGCCAGTTAATTGAGCCGCTACTGCGCCGCCGCCATAGAGCGAAGTGTCATACACATTCGACAAGCGGTTTCCTGTGGGCGCGCCATATGTTCCACCAAAGGTGAAATCCATGAAGAAGATGAGGCCCGAGGGCAAACTCATCGGCTGAACGCTAACGAGATCGTTGGCGATCAGAGAGCCGAATACTCGGCGAACAAGGGGGAATGCGACGGCAGCAAAGCCCTCAACATCTCCACCCGCGGCCATCGAACTGGCCTCACGGAGCAGCTCTTTTGCCTGGTTCTCAAGCAATCGGGCCATACCGTTCCGTTTGGTGTCGTCGCCGATACCCTCAAGCAATCCAGTACTCTCCCATTTAGCAATGAGAGCGGCACCTTCAGCTGAAAGGTCGCGATTAACGATACCTTCGGTTAATTTCTGTACAATAGACATTTTATAACCTCCTATAATTATTGTTGAATGTCATTTATTCAAACCTGCTAAACGCAGCATACGATCCATCTTTGGATCGTGTGTTGCCTCGTTGTTTTTCTTAGAGTTGAGTAAAAGCGATACAGGTCTTTGAACTGCTTCACGAAGTGTTTGTGGTCGCGAACTATTATTAGAGCTCGTCATCCCCACTGCGTTTTGAATTGTTTCATAAATCATATTCGCTTCTTCAACAGAATTGGCAGATTGAACAGCTTCGACAATTTTATTCTTTTGTCGCTCATTCAGGGAGGCGCTGCTTAATGCCTTGTTTTGATAAACAAGCTTGGCGTTTTCCAAGTTCAGCTTTGTGAGCTGACTTTTGGATTCAGTTAAAAGAGCATATAGCCCCTTTAGTGATAATGTAAGTTCTTTGATTTTACTCTCGTAAAGTTTGGCATCTGACACGACATCAGACGCAGTCTCGGAGGCTTCCTCTGTTTCCTCTTCCTCGTCCTCTTTAAGGTGCGCTGCCTGCACGGCGGCCATTGCATCATTATTGGCTTGCTCAATGCTATTATCGGCGGAGCCCAAAGATGCCCAACCTTGCGGCCGAGGTGTCATGTCGACCACCAACTCTTCGATAAGATCGGAAAGCATTTCTTCGGTAAGGGCAATATCTTCGTCTTCATCTTCTTCTAGATTAGTGCGCGCGGACGAGCCGGCGAGTTCGGCCTCGTCTTCGCTTGCAGATGCAGACATAATCCCTTCCTCGTCTTCGGTTTGACTATCTTCAGATAATGCAGAAGTGGCATCAATTAAAGAATCGGCCGAAGGCTCAATGCCCGCGGCTTCCTCTTCTTCAATTCGAGCCTTGAGGGAATCAAAGTCGATCTCGATTAATTCATCTTTTGGGGGGGAATCTAATTCTTCAGTCTGAAAAGCATAGGGGACATCGTCAGTAAAAGATGCATCGGTGCCCTCATCTTCGGCTCCTTCTTCCAGGCCGAAGCCCATCTCATCTTGCTCCAGAAGTGTACTCAAAGCGCCCTTTACTTCGGACGAATACTTCTCCAATACAGCAGTTTCCGCGTTTTTCAAGGCGGCATCCTTAAGCGCTTTCGCGTCGACAATAGCTTCTTCTAACAGTGAAGACATAGAATTACTCCAAATCTGATGACTTATCAAAAATAAATAGTTCGTAAGATAAGGAAATGACTAATAGATGTGATTTCTAGTGTCCCTGCTGCCTGTTGTCTGTTAAAATAAACCAATACGTACCAGTACTCAGAAGAGTAACGCTTTGGGAGCTACCATCGATTTCGATTGAATCCTCTGGGCCCGAGTCCTGATTGGAACCCATAAACTGACCGCCGTTGGAGTCAATCGTGAGGGTCCAGGACGATTCGCTGTTGCCGGTAGTCAAAATGTGATATGTTCTTCCGGTAACTCCGCTAGCAGCTGGAAGAGTTACGGTGGCATCATCGGTGTCAGTAAAATCTACTATGTAGTGGGTTTCATTTAACGTTATGTCATCAGTAATGGCTGTATAATTTCCGGCCTGCGAGCCGCTTACTTCAAAAGTAGAAGTGGGTGAAGAGGTGCCGATGCCTACACGGCCGGAGCCCGTCACTGCCAATACAGGATTTTGTTGTGTATCGTGACACATTAGTATCATGGCATCATTAGAAGAGGAAAGATGTAAGAGAGACGTTGGGGCCCAATCGTATCCTGCGTTGGGCCCAATACTAAAGAAACCATTGCTATCAAGAGCAGCCTTTACTACGGCACCAATCCTGAAATACATATCTTCACCAGCAACAGAGTTTAAACTTAGATCCCCAGCTGAGCCAATTAAGATGTTATAGGTCAAGTGCTTGCCGGAGCCATGATGTTCTTGATAACTATGCCCTATAAACCCGTAGTCCGTCGAGTTGGGCCACGCACCTAATTCAAGGCGTCCCATTCTTACGGTAGAAGCAGATACTGGAATATCAAGAGCGAAGCTCGAGCTGGGCGACGCTGTTCCGATGCCGACATTGCCCTCCGACTGATCAAAGTAATAGCCGACTCCCCCCAAGGCGCCAGAAATCTGGAAATCGAGGTTTGAGACGAGTTGAATCTGGTGTCTGCCCAAGTAGGTCCCGTAGATCTGCTGGGAGTATGGGGAGGCTGGTGTGCCGAACCTGAGCGCCGGGCCGCCGGCGGGATATAACTCTATAGCTGCTGCATCTGATGCTACAAGAATACTGGCGTCGGCGTTGCTACCCGAAACATGTAACTTCTTCGAAGGCGACGACGTGCCAATGCCGACACTATCCGCACTCCCGTCTATCCTCATTACTTCTGCCCCAGAAGTTCCTCCGTATATGATAGTATCGCTGGTTGAGTCGTCCGTACGTCCGATATATACATTATCGGTATATTGGGTACCAAGCCTCAATATATGAGCGGGGTAGAGGTTGAGGTCCGCGCTGGCAGTATTCGTTGTCAGAGCCAATGTTCCGTCCGAACTAATATTAAAAATGGTGCAATTGCTTGCATCATAACCAAGCCTCATTACTTCTCCAGTATCTATTACGTGAAGTTTTGCGGCGGGGACGCCGGCTGTGCCGATGCCGACCTTTCCACTTTCTAGTATATCGAATGATGAACTCGCGATTCGCCATGGCTTCCCGTTGGTCCCATCAAACCCTATTTGATATCTTGCGCCGGGGTATGGAACACCAGCAAACCACTCCTCGTTGCCGTCGTCGCAGGTGAGGTGTATGCCCCGGGCGCGGTAGTCAATATTAGAGTTAAGCTCAATAAGGGTGGCAGTTGCCTGCGACGATGG
>Ga0209756_1001165_pt1 | contig 24666 bp, 33 predicted proteins | sample ETNvirenome_6_85_FD_184071 | JGI IMG/M metagenome (GOLD analysis project Ga0209756, IMG submission 184071) | Marine viral communities from the Pacific Ocean - ETNP_6_85 (SPAdes) (version 3) | ecosystem: Environmental > Aquatic > Marine > Oceanic | place: Pacific Ocean | collected 2013-06-19 | reverse complement strand
TTAGACAGATAGGCGACGTTGCCATCCTGAACGGTAGCAGAAATATTGCCGCCATGAGAAGCCAGAGCGATACCGGTTGAGCCAGATAATGTTAACGCACCGTTTGTGGTGACATTGGACGCACCGATACCATCCAGTGAGATCGCACCGGTAGAATCGATCGTAATTCCGCCTGTGCCAGCATCAATGTCGATACCACCACCGGCATCGTCAGCACGAATCTGTATGGCATTATTGCCCGCTAGAGACCCTGTGATCCCCACAGCTTTGTCAGCATCTATCCAAATACCGCCGGCGTCGGCTCTCAGATTAATTGCGATGAACGCCTCCCCAACATCACCGGTGCCGTACTGGTTGTGCATCTGCACATACTCGTTAGCAGCGGTATCGCTGGGACGCACCGAAACGGCCGGATGGCCCAAGGTTCCCATCATCGCGGTTAAATTGTCGTCCTCCACCCCGATGTAGACATTGCCCTGTCTAGTATAAACATTTACGTCTCCACTATCTGACTTCAGATTCAGAGCTGTGGAACCCGACACTGTCAGGGAACCATTCGTGGTCAGATTGGAAGTGCCGATACCATCCAGTGAGATCGCACCGGTAGAATCGATCGTAATTCCGCCTGTTCCAGCATCAATGTCGACGCCGCCGGCGGCATGGGCGGCCTTAAGTCGAACAGCCGCCGCGTTTGCAACACCAGCGTTGAGAGTGACCGCACCATCGGTAGACGTAAGTTGAACGGCCGCCGCCGAGTCCGACACAGCTGTGCCGGCATCGTTTACCAGAGTAATTGTCTGCGACGCACCGGCGTCTGCGTGCAGTTTGATACAATCCGCGGCATCCTCGTTGGCAGTTATCACTGCCCGTCCGCCTTCCGCCCACAGGTCCTTAGTGTCGTTCCACGCAAGACCGATGCCACCGGCGACCGAACTCAATAGAATCGCTCCGGCTGCATCTGTACCGTCCGTGTCGCCTGAAGTATTAATTACCGAATATAGTTCACTGCCGGCGGTGCCGTGAGGCGCGATGATCTGCTCAACAGCACCGTTCAGACCGAGCTTAACTGTCTGCCCATCGACGACATTGATGTCTATAGAACCAGCAGACGAATCAATGCTTATAGCACCAGCAGCATCGATGTCAACAGTACCGGCCGTGGCATTAATATCAATATTCCCTTGCCTGGCAGTAAGGTCAATTTCTCCACTGTCTGAGGCAAGATTGAGTCCAGTTGAACCCGACACTGTCAGGGCACCGTTCGTCGTGATATTGGAAGTGCCGACACCGTCGATGGAGAATGTGCTGGTGCCGTCAATTGTGATTGCGCCGGAGGCATCGATGTCTAGCGCCGCTGAATCGATATCTATGGGATTATCGGCATTGGTACCGATGGAGATGCTAGTGGCCGAGTCAATTGACAGCGTATCGGCAGCGTCGATATCTAGGGTGTAGTCGGCATCAATCTCAATACTTCCTCGCGAGGCATCGACATAGAGCGCTTGTGTATTGCTATCTGTCTCCACCCTAAAGTCGCACTGCGCTCCCGAATCGCCGCTCTCATTGACCACCAGCCCCTCGTAGATCACCGCACTTTGGGAGACGATCAGAGATCCGGACACCAAGAGAGATCCAGTAACAGAACCATCGACTTCCACAACTTGTCGATCGGCGTACATGGTGCCTGAGACGACGATGTCCCCTCCGAACAGCGTCACAGCTTCTCGTGTGTTTTTACTGCCAGACACAAAAATGAAAACGTCTGTTCCAACGTTAGACAGCAGCGTTGCGTTAGTAATGCCCGAACCATCAAAATCAATGCCGGGTGAAGATGCACTGGCAACCAACAAGCTCGGTTTGTTGACTGTAGAACCAGATGCAATGAGTTGTGTGGTCCGAATTTGTCCTGCTCTAAAGTCCTTTGCCATCTTATCCCTCGCTTTTTCTATCTGTTATGAATACAAAATTCACTATGGCCGATCCGATTATTGGTGCACTAAAACTCTGACTCATTGCTAACTCGGATGTTGTATTCACCACGCTCAAGTTATATAGCCTTGCATTTCCATACGGGTCCTCATCTGAACTATCACCTTCGTGTGTGGCAAATGCGTACAGGTTGCTTGTTTTTCGATTGAGATCTGTTACACCATTTCCAATAACACCTGATGCAATTAGCTGTGGCGTTGGCGAAGTTGCCGCAATGTCAGCAATTGTCCTTTGCCCGCTAGTGATAGTAAAATTGAACAATCTCATCCTATTCTCACTGCAAAAATATCAACAAATCCGGTAAATGTTGTACTGCTCTTAACAACCACTTTGGTTTGACTACTAAGAGACGAGTCAATCCAGATATTAACGTCTGCGCCACCTGCATCACCGCTGTCCCGGGCCGTGGCAACAACTTGGTACGAAGTGTCAGTAAACGGTATTTCGAATGTGAGTGTCCCTGTATCTGCGTTGCTGAACTCAATTGACCCCACTTCAATTGCCATATTTTCATCACCCAAATACGAAAGACGCTTTGGGGCCCGAATTAGTGGGTATCGCTTTGAATAGCGATTTCTATCAATTAAGCGCGCCCGAAGACTTCCCATGTTAACACCTCAGGACTAAATATCCTGTCGATGTTTTTTTAGAGCAAGTAACTTGCCTCTGAGGCGATAGTTGATCTTATTCCAACTGGCAGATGGATGTGTGCAGTGTGGAGAGACTCCCTCATCCGTTTTGCCACGATGCTCAACCCATTCGTGTTCTTATTGATGTAGGGTGTGTCAATCTGATCTGTGTCACCCATTAGAATAATCTTGCTGCCTTCACCAACACGAGTGATCACAGTTTTGAGTTCATGAATCGAAGCATTTTGAGCTTCATCCAGGACAATAAACGCATTCGCGAAAGTTCTGCCACGAATGAATGACATCGGAGCAATTTCAATCAGTCCGTTCACATGCATCAAATCAAACGTTCGACGATCCTTAAAGTGATTTCTGAGATTGTCAATTGCCGGTGACATCCATGGAAGCATCTTTTCGTTTGCGTCTCCAGGAAGAAAACCCAGTTCTTTTCCGACAGGCTGGATGTTTCTTGTGATTACGATCCTTTCATACCTTCCAGACTGAACCTGATTGATTCCTGACAGCAATGCCATAAATGTTTTTCCGGAGCCGGCAAGACCGGTCATTGTGACCAGTGGAATCTGATTGTTCAAAAGTGCCCACATCGCAAATTTCTGCTCCTTATTCTTGGCAGAAAAACTCGATGTATCACCGGTCTTGACATCGAGATCGGGCACTAAATGAAGCTTGTCTTCAATGGCATTCCAGACACATAAAGCTGACTTCTTTGATTGCTTTTCCCTCAAAACAATGAACGAGTTGTGACTCATATCACTTTCATATGGGATCGACTTGGATTGATACAGATTATCAATTTCATTTCCTTTCGGTGTTATGGTTTCAACACCGGTCCAATGATCCTCAGGTAGATCGATATAGTCACTGTAGTAATCCTCAGACCGAAGTTCTAACGCGTCACTTTTGACACGAAGATTTATGTCTTTTGAGACAATTGTGATATTGCGATCTGGGTTCCCTGCTTTGATCTGGAGGGCTTCCAACAGTATCCTGTTGTCACCATAGGTAGGATCAAGAGGAAAGTCTCTGGGCACATCTGGAGTAACTAGACGTATGGTTACCGTCTGTTCGTTTCCTACATCTACACCTGAATGCAGAGGACCTAGCTTTCGGAACTCGTCCAGAAGACGATTGATATATCGTGCATTCTCTCCAAGGAGGCCTGACTTATCTTTGAATCTATCCAGCTCGTCCAAGACGACCAGAGGTAGAATGACGTCACACCCGGGAAAGTTCTCTAGCGACTTCTTGTCATAGAGAAGAACACTGGTATCGAGGATTATGATCTTCTTATTTAGCTTTGTCATTGAAAAAATGTGCCTCCTTAGTCACAATAATAAACAGGATTGTGAAAATGAAAAAACCCAAGTTTCCGCGAGAGCAAATAAAGAAGTCAATGAGGGACAAGTCCCTGCAAGAAATCGGTGATAAGTTAGGGTTGACAAGAATGAGAATCTGTCAACTAGAAAAGCTGATTTTGGAAAAATTACGGAAGGACTCGAAACTCGAAACCTTCACCAATGAACAACGCGAGAACCGGCCCTAAGACCGGTTCTCGCATATTGTTGTTCGGGTCTTAGCTGTCTTTTCGAGCTTTCTCTTCAGAAATTGTCAGCTTAACCAAGCCAGACGTTTTGCTTCGCAAAAGTCTTAAAGCGCGGCGTGCTCTAACACCAGCAGCCGAATTACCGTTTGCATTTTTCAGCACGTCGATCTCGGCCTCAGTAACCAATGCTTTGATCTCGCCCCACGTCTCTAGAACACCTTGTGAGTCATTACTCATATCACTTCTCCTACATGTAAATCTTTGTCTTTTTCGGACTATCGTCAATTTTTTCGCTGCCCGACATAGCGAACCACTCGCCTTTCTTAATCACATCACCTAGTTCACGTACTAGTTTCATATCCTCTAATTCTAGCGATAGTAGCTTGATAATGTAAAGGAGTTGAACTTGTGTAACACCAAACTTGATGATTTCGCTCGCAATTTCACGAGCTTTCACCTTCTGTGTAGCTCTGGAATACTCTAGGGCAGAAAGTTTTGTAGCCATCAGATAACCTCATTGTGCAAAAATGGTTCAACCCTAAACTTTTCTGCTGACACAAATCGTAGAATCTTCCCTTCACGACTCCCTGATTCACTGTTGGCTGATAACACTAGTGTTGTATTCCACAAGTCATTTTCAAAAATGAATCTTGCGTATTGGTAGTCAGGTAACTCAAGTCGATAGCTGTCAAAAAGCTCAACCAATGATGACGGAAGGGACAGGCTGATATCTTCTTTCTTTTCGATAGCTCGGGACTCATCTTTTCCTGAGAGAATCTCAGACTTGCAAATATCAAAAACTCGATGAACTGTGCCGCAATTGTTACATTGGGCCAGGCTAGACACGACGGTATCAGAGTCATCCACGATAGAAAACACTACAAACTTATGATAGACTGTGGTGTTCCTGTGCCGAAATTGCGGCAAAACGCAATGACACTCTAGTAAGTGCTTGTAACCTTGCATCCGACTTACTTAGCAAATTCTTTAGAAATGTTATTAATCAATCCGTTTGTGTGTACTTGAAAAATTTTAACAACAGACTCGCTGATTCCACTCAAAGCTTTGTTAGATTCATCTGCACCGAGGGCTTCACGAACAGAAGCTATCACCTGATTCTTCATTACGTCGTGGCGATCAATAACTGCTCTACAGACTTTTCCTTCTGATGGTTTTGACATTTTGTCTCCTTTTCTACTATGATGTGATGACGCCGCCCAAATTTTGTAAAATCGTGGTGAGGCTTTTTTCCGCGCGCGATGCTGTCTCCAGCGAAGATTGAGGGACAACCAGCGGATGATCACCTTCAAAAAGTGTGGCGTAGCCGGACCTGGCAGCAAATCTAGACAGTGCGAGTAAAGTTTTTGTGCGATCAATTGAAATTCCTTTGAGTGTACCCAGATCTGTCCCAAAAGAAACGCTAAGATTTGTCTTGGATACATTTGAGCAAGACTGATACACAATGCTCTTCTTGAAAATGCTGACAGCGACTTGCTGCTTAATTTTCGCCGATGTCATTGATTGACCGGCTTCAATAGAAATGCACTCGAAGCCCTCTTGCGACAAGTTAAGAAAGTTATCGACACCCCAATCTGTTACTACAAATGGAACAGCAAATAACTTCGCAGATGCCCAGTTAGTAGCCATTGTATTAGAGACATCTGGCAAGAATCCCCGAGCAAGAATCATAAGTTTTTGCTGGCCCGCCTGGGTCAAGAATCTATGAATCTGGCCCAAACTCTCAACAATCCCGTCAACTGCTAGGATGTAGAAATCATCGTCCATTCGTTCGAAGTTGACTTTGCTATCAAAAAGCGGATCAACTGATCCTACAATTTCTTGTCCACGAATGCAGGTGACTTTTGTTCCAAACCCTGATGCCTCTTTAAGGTCGACCGGGTACCCACAAGACCCAAGACGCATCAATTTTTTTACGACTGAACAAGACAATCCGCCTTGTGACCAGGTCTCGAGAATCTGATCTACATTTTGTGCAGTGATGTAGTCTTTACGACTCAACGGAATATTGTTCGGATCGATAAGTTTCGTCCACAAGAGGCACGCAATAAGCCCTGAACCACCCTGGTTGACCTCTGTTGAATAGAAAGCACTAAGTATGATATTCCTTATGGCCAGATCAATTGAGGAGCTCTGAGACCACTCTGTCAAACATCGGTGGAAGTCTAGAGGTACACCCTGGCAGATTTTGCTGCCGTAACTGAATGTTATTTTTCCAGACAGCAAATTACTGCAGATGTCACGGAGCTCATCTTTGGCTGACTTGACAACAGACTGGATCTCACTTCTTTTAAGAAATGACTTAGTGAATCGTTGTCTCTTTGACTGCTGTACGAAGTTTCTCACTATCTAGCTCACCTACTGCTATAGCTGCACCCTTGAGAACACTATGCATTGACAACAAGATGTCATCTTTGATTTTTGTTCGAATGAGAGAGGCCCCAAATCGTACAATGGCAGCAAGGATCCCCATTGACAACAGAATGTATCCCAATACATGATTCTGCGAAACGAAGTATACACCACATGCAATCAAAATTTCAGACGCCCAACCTTTCATTAGCTATCTCTCCAGAGGTTATTAGATGCGTATGAGAGGATCTCATCAGCACTATCTTCATTATAGCCATACTGATCGATCATTACACAGACCATTTCGCTGTATTTTTTCTGTTGATCTTTGTCGCGTGTTTTTGACTTCGTCACGATTCGAGAGATATCTCGAACCGAGTTGATGAGGTATGACTCAATCGCCTCCTTTAGCGGCTCGTATGTTTTGAAGTCAACAATTTCTCCACGTCGCATCTTGGCAAACATGTATGCTGTCACATCGCTTCTAAAGCCATCTTTCGAGCTGCCGGTTACACCAATTTGTTCCTCGATTGAAGTCATGAATTTCTCATCGGGCTTTCGCTCTTCTTTGGTGACACGATCTTTCATTCGCTGATGGGTTGTATATGCCTCAGCATTATCCAAGTAACCATCAAACAATGCCTGAGCTTGCTCTTCATACGCTGAGATGAATGCTTTCGCAATCTCTGTATCAAGAATTTTCAGGTACTCTTCACGAACCACTTTCTGGACGAGCTCGAGGCACTTGTTTTTGAACTCCTCATCTGAAATTTGTTCCTTGATACATGTTACCAGCGAGTCAATCAGAGACACCGGCGTGATCATATTGTTTTCACTTCGAACAAGCGCCATGTCGATAGCTTTGGCGATGAATCGAGTAGAAATACCAGACATTCCTTCGCGCCGGGCCTCGTCTTTAAGATCACGTAGGTCAATCTTCTTGACTCGCCCCTTTTCGACGACCTCCTCGCCATTGTAGATCTTCATTTTTGTAACCAAGTCACATTTTGCTGTTGATCTAAGCCGAGACATGATGCTGAACATTGATGCAACTCGAAGTGTATGTGGGGCGATATGCGCATTGAAGTCTGACAGACCCAACATTTTCTTGTAGATTTTCATTTCCTGATCTAGCTCGAGGCAGTACGGCACATCAATTTTCACCACTCGATCAAGAATTGCCTCATTTGTATGCTCGGACTGGAACCGATTCCATTCTGCTTCATTGCAGTGTGCCACGATGACGCCATCAAAGTGAAGCATGTCACTCTTGCCTGGAGATGGAATTCGCTTCTCCTGTGTGGCTGTGATGATGGTATGAAGGAATTCGATCTCATTTTTGAAAACCTCAACAAGCTCCACGATTCCACGATTTCCGACATTGAAAGCGCCATTGAGTGACAGGACCCGAGGGTCGTCCTCTGGATGTTTGTCTAGCTTGGAAATATCGACCGACCCGATTAGGACACCGACGTCTTGACTATTGGCATCCATGGGAGGCACTGATGCGATACCTCGCCGCCCACGCTGTGAAAACGTTGTCTGCTTAATCTCAAAATCCTCATACTTGCCGTCAAGCTCTTTTAGAAGAATGTGACGAGCAACAGGACTAATATCACCCTCAATTCGAATGCCAAGTGTCTCTTCAAATGTCTCACGGAGTCCGCGAGGAACAAGTTGAAGCGGCTCACCTCGATGGGGGTCTCCTTTCAAGTGATAGTACTCTTTTCCGTCCAGCGCATGCTTAACATGCTCGATAAGCGCAGATTTTCCTGCGCCAACCGGACCCATCAATAGAAGGACTTGGCGTGACTCCTCACCTTTATGAGCAGCGGAATGCAAAAATGACATGAGGTTCTCAAGGACCCTCTCCATTCCGAAGAAGTGCTTTTCAAAGTACTTATAAATGTTAGTGGTGTTGTTGTCAAAAATCCTGCTCTTTCTCGGATTACTATCCGGCATTTTTTCAACGCCATCTTCAATCAATGCCTCGTATAGCCTCTTGTGAGATGACTTCACCAAATCAGGATTTTTCTCAAGCAATCGTAAGTAATCTGTAAATGTCCCAGAAAATCTCTCCCGACCATCATTTACTTTTCGCTGTTTCTGAATGACTTTCAGCAGGCTGTTAACACTCATGCATTCTCCTTTCGTTGCCACTGTAAATCGGTGGCACAAAACATAAACTCAAATTTCCCACGGATCACCTTCAACAATAGTGTGAAGAAGGACCTCCCCAGGCCATAGTATGCGAACATGTTCAACTGTTTTGTCGGAATAGTCGAGAATCATATCTCGACCATCGTGGTCGTGATGAAGAGTTAGGTGACCATTTTCCGAAAGCTCTTCAATCTTGATCACCGGTATTCCGGCGTCACCAACTGATTTGCACAGTGTGTCTCTAACGAGTTTCCACCCATCATCATCGGAGATTTCGTCAATCGTCCAGGCATTCTTTTTCTCACTCCAGCTAAACAGACCCAACTCCATAGCAAGCTCTTCAGTAAGATACTGGCGAATGAATGACACGTCATTTAGGGATTCCCTCGCAATAAAGCACTCTTCAAGTCCAAGACGCTTCTTGATGTCTTGAAATATGACAAAGCCTAGGTGATAAGGATTAAGCCCACCAATGTGTGGACGAATCACAGAGTTGTGCATTTTGAGGAACGGCAAGTGGTATTTGTCTGGCAGCTCAAGATCGTGACAAATTGTGTAGTGCCAAAAACTCGCCCAACCCTCATTCATGATCTTGGTTTGAATTTGCGGCATGAAGTAATATGCCTCATCGCGGCAAATCTCAATAATGTCACGCTTCCAGTCCGGCATTTTGCCATGCTCTGAAACAAATCCCATGATATCAGCTTCCGGTTCAAGAGGAACAGTATCGATGTCATAGACAACATATCGACCGTCATTGTCTCTTTCTGACAAAGCTCGGTAGTATTCAACCATTTCCTTGTGCGTTCTGCGTTCTGACCCATCGCGGTTGATTTGAAATTGCAAGGCATGACATGCATCGATAGTCTCTTCAACGCTGTCAATTCCAATTCTTGGGTCCTCCACATATTCTTTGATTCGCTTTTTAGCTGCCCTCATCCTGCCAATGACAGATTCTGGCCGGGTGCTCTTGAACATTCGGTTGTTTTTGAAGAAATCGCTGTGACCGACACAGTGAGCCATAATCAGGATCTGGAGATACAGCGGGTTCTCGCGCATTAAGTATGCGATAGACGGATCTGAATTGATGATGAGTTCGTATGGCAAGCCTTCCACACCTGCATTGTAAGCTTGATGTGTCCTCTCAAATGACTTACCATATGACCAGTGATCATAGTGTGTTGGAAGCCCGTGATAAGCCATGTGTCCAATCATGGCGTAGTAGTCACACACTTCGTACCTGATTGGGTGCCAATCTAATTTGTAGCCTGTTGCTATTTCATTGACCTTCTTGTCCCAGTGCTCGAGCTCTTTGATTGTTCCGCTCATTTTTTGCCGCCGCAACTACCGAACATCACTTTAAATGCACTCCAAACATCGGACTTTTCTTTTATCTCAACAAGCTTCACACTCCGTGATGCAAGCTGAGCTAGATGAACCGACAGCCTTTCATCATTGTTCCACACAGGTTCGTCTGATGGGATGATCTCGCAATATCCAAACAGCTGGCAGAGCTCTTTAAGCTTGGTCGCAGCGATTAGCATATTGTTGGTGTCGAAACCAAAGTTGTCTCCATCTGAGCAGTGGAAAGCGTAGATGTTCCACAGTGATGGGTGGAAGCGTTTTTCTGCAACTTCCAGGGCCAAATTGTATGCAGATGAGACAACCGTTCCGCCAGATGCGATTCTCGAGAAGAACTGCTCTTCACTAACTTCCTTGGCACTGGCATCATGCGCAATGAAAACGATTTCAACCTTGTCATACCTCGTCCGAATAAACTGGTAGAGCAGGAAGAAGAAACTCCGTGCAAGAAACTTCTTGTTCTTGGACATCGACCCAGACACATCCATCAACATCATGATGACAGCATTTGTGCTCTCTTTCATCTTGTTTTTATAGTGCCGATAAGTCAGGTCATCATTGTGAAACGACCCAGCCAGTTCCTCATCAGGGTCCTCATCGACGAGAGCAACCGCGGCACCATTGTCTCGCTGCTGTGCCTTCAACCTCTTGATTCTGTTGATCGCAGATTTCTTCTTGTCCAAGCGAGGTAAGATGCCCTGTGGACGATAACCGGTTCTTTTAAGCTTCTCCGACTTGACTTTTACCAGCGCTTTTTTCTCTAAATCTGGAAGTTCAAGGTCTGCAAACAAGTATTGAGCTAGCTCATCCAAAGTGATCTCAACTTCGTAATACTCTTCACCTGCCTTGTTTCCGGCCTGGCCTTCACCTTGCTTCTCTTTTCTAGACTTCTCTTTGACAATCTGGTCACGCCGAATATCTTTTCCTGGAGCCGATCCGATTTTCTTGTTGTTTTCATTGTTGCCATAGACGAAGCGATACTCTTTTATGCCGCGAACAGGAATTCTGAACTTCTTTTTTCCATCCTGCCCGATGATGCTTTCATCCGCAACAATGTCATGAATACCTTCACGAATTGCTTTGTCGATTTTCTGTCTATGCCGCCGCCGGTCAGATGCCGATCGATCAGCTGACGTCTTGTGGTGTGAAAAAACTGACATGCGCCTCCGTGATAATAACTATCACGTGCGACTATAGAAAAAATGCCAGCTATAGAAACTCAGGGCCAAACATCGACCGGTTGTTTTCAAAAAATCGTTCCCAAGAGGCGTCAAGAATGTAGGTCACGGCAGTGTCGGTTTCACTTCGAACAGACCTACCTGACGATTGGATGACAGTCTTCGCCGTTTGGAAGTCATACCACCACTTCCACTTGTTCATTTTTTTGCGAGTGAGCTGGTCACCCAAGTACGGGAAGGGAATCTTGCAGACAATCTGGAATCGACTGAGATCGTCTTTTAAGTCGACACCCTCAGTCATCGACGGGGAAATCAAAACTGTGTCCTTCTTCGACTTGATGTGCTTTTGTAGCATATCGATTCTGTTTTCGCTGTTGTGAATGATTATGCGTCGATCACTTAAGACTCGCTTGAGATACCATGCAATTTTGTAGGTGTGGGTGTGGATGATACCCTTCTCACCTTTGTGACTTTTCAGAATCTCCTTAACAGCTGCCGCCAGTTTGGGCAATGACGAATCGATTTCCCTTGCTGACATTTTGCCCACCCCGCTATACACGATGGGCCGATTCTCGATGGGGAACGGGCAGGGCAACACAAGAGATGCAAATTTTCCAGTGATACCGCATAGCTCACCAAATCGATGTGTGTCAACAATTGTCGCTGACATCATCAAAACATACTTACCCATTTTTAGCAGGTAGTCATGCGCATACGGCGCAACATCAATTGGCTTAAACTCTACCCTTCGACCAGAACGATCAACAGGTGGAACCTCTGTCATGAGCCAGTTGTTCTTGTCATACAAAGCCAGGAATGACAGGACTTTCTGCTCATGACCAGTCAAGATCTCCAATTGACGAGATAGCTTAGAAAACTCTCCGCTCTCAACCCGCGACTTAATGGTCGTGAACTTTTCTAGCCCTGAACGGAATGCCTTGACTTTTCGTACCAGCGCCGGATAGTAATCTGTGGAGACCCACTTGACAAACATCGCCGGAGTGATTTTGTCCGGGAGTTTCATACCGATGAATGACTTGGCAAACCTATCTGAAAATGTCACTTCAATGAACCTGCTGAGTTCGTCTGGCACGTTGTGTGCCTCGTCAATGATGAGAAGTGACTTTTTTGGAAGCTTCTTAGAATAGCGAGTCTCGGTCAAAAAGTATGCAAAATTCGTGACACCAAACGGGTCCGCCATGAACTTCTCTTTGGCCCTTTTGTAGACACAACTAATAGCACAGCATCTCCAAAATGAAGTCCCTTTCGGCTCTGTTTGAAGTAACTTCCTGGAATCGTTGCATGACACTTTCTTGTGAAAATTACACGAGTAGTTCGATGAAGACTTCAAAGAGTTAATCGCAGGGTAGTCACTATTGTACTGCTCTTGTAGTAACTTTTGGGTAGTCAGTATGTTACACCCTTTTTGAAACCCCTCTTCGGTCTCAAAGTGTTGTGTCATGTATCGACCGACAGTTACAGCAACTGCTGACTTCCCAATTCCAGTGCCCGCCTCTAAGACAAATAGCCTCTTGTCACTTTCAAATGCGTCTAGAATTTCATTGATGGCTTGTTCTTGACCGGGACGGATTGACTTGTACGGAAAAAACTGTTTCCAGTCATGCTTAGGCATATTATGTTCCTACTATGAGAATATTGTATTCTTGCTTCTAGCAAATGGAGTCGACCAAGCCCAACTCTTTACATCGAGTTGCCGGCAGCCACAATTCATGAGTCAACATTTCAGCCAAAACATCATCAGACATTTTAGTCCGATCTAGGTAGATTTGTTTGACAGCAGCATAGATGTGTTTTTGATTCTCAATCTCATCGATAAACTCATCGTGTTTGCCAGAGAACATCATTTGTGGTTGATGAACAAGCATGAACGAATTCTTAGTGATGAATCGTTTCGTGCCACAGCAACTAATCATTGTAGATGCAGATGCAGCCGATCCCTCAATGTACGTGTAGACATCCGTCTTGCAACTTGTGATCACATCACAGATATTGAGTCCTGAGAAGATATCACCGCCCGGACTCTGAATGTGCAAGTGGATCGGGGGATTTTCCGGAAGGCCGACCCGATCACCAAGATATTTCATTTCAATATCAAGCCGGCGAAGAATTCGAACGAGCTCCAATGATTCCCGTTCCATGACAGGACAGTAGAAATAGATATGATTCTCTTCTACTTCAATACCAAGCGGTTTTCCTTTGTCTTCACTCATGATGATTTCATGTGCAGCGACACGTTCGGCTTGTTCTACATCCTCAAGCCGGTATCGACTTTTCATTCTGCTGTTACTGGAAAGGCCCCGAAAGGCGTTTGAACTGATGTGCATTTTGCTCCATGAAATACCGATTCCGGTAGTTGCTTTGCATTTATAACCAGGACTTCTAGCTTTACGCTTACTAGCAAGTGATTTCTCTCATTGTCAAGTTCTGATACTGTGTGCTTCGACGTAAGTCGAAGCAAATTTGCAATTCCTTCGCGCCACTCCTTTGAACCGATCTCGATATCTTGACCGAAAAATGTCTGCCAGCAAGATGGATTTCTACTAGGGTGTTCACCGGCGCCCAAAACCTCCTGTGCATAATCGAGAATGGAATCAGAAATGTCTGGTTCTTCATTTTTCCCAATCAACAGCTCGAAGTCCTTTTCGATAAGGACCACATCAAGAGGTGAGAATAGCGTAGATATTTTGTCAGAAATTTTCATTTTCTACCACTGCATGAGGTGAAATGAACTGCACCTCCAGTTGTTATTCTAACCGAGGATGCTTCGATTTACATATTTGGGAGGAATTTAGAGCTCGGTATTCATCACGTTGACTCGATGCTTGTCAACAATCATTCTTGCATGATGCTGTGCATCAGCCTGTGTCCCAAACTTACTCATGGGTGCGAGCTTCTTGCCCTTGAAAGAAATGTCCATCAGATATGTCCCGTCGTCTTGTGGGTAATACTCAATTTCAAAATCTTGAAAGCTGTCCCACGTATTGGGAGTCGGATCGAGTGTATACGAGTTGTGACCCATATCGCCTTCATGCAACACCTCAGCGATCATGCGACGAAGCAAATTTGACATTAGGTACTCGCAACAAAAAGTTCAACATCAACCACTGCTGTATCTGCGGTGGCCTTCATGGTGTCAAAGTTGGAAAAGGCATCAAATGTTGAGCCTATGTTAGAGCCAGATACACTTGGGCTTGTGAAAATAGCAGTTCTCTTTGCTGGCAACTTTACATCGTATCGATTTGATGAACCGCCAGATCCCGACAAGAATGTCAATCGAACAAAATTGGTATCATCCAAGTTCGAAACACGAATGTACTGAATGTTGTTGGTCACGTATCCGCCAGCAGCAATCGAACTGCTCAGCGTCAAAACTGTCGTCTCTGACGTCGGCACAGACATTATTCGCCGCGAAGCCTCATTGATACTACCAATCGTTTGCACAATTTTGCTTCCAACCTGGTGACCGTTTAATTTGACATCTTCGTTTACGGTTATAACCAAGTTTGCGTTAGATATTGTTGTTGCCATCGTGTTCTCCTAAAGATCGTTTGGAATAATTGCTTTCCAATATTTTTGAGGCCAATCGTCTAAGTTGGTGCTAAGAAGAGCCCCAAACAAATTGCCTCGGGTTTGATTCCACATTACTTCCCAAAAGTCTTCCTCATCCCCAGCTAACATGTCTTCTTCGTCTTTGCTACCCGGAGCATAAATCATATCTGGGTGAATATACCTGGAGTTAAGCATAAACCTCGGCAGATATCCGTGAATAATGTATCCCGGGCCGCTGACAAATGCCGGATTTTTAAGATGACCAATGGAAAAGAAGACCCCGTATGTGCCTTCAACAGTTCCCATACTTTTGATGCTATCAATGTTTTCTGCCGGTGTTTCATGAGTGACAGGAAGACCCCGAGGCCCGGCCATGGAATTCAACTTATCAAGAACTTGACCTTCTGCGTATGACATATCTTCTGTCAAAAGGCCTGATAACTTAAGCCATGTCTCTAGCACTTTTTCTGCTTTCATTTGAATCACCTATGACGATGTCACTTCTCGAATAATTTGCTTCAGTTGTCGTTTCGTGATTTTCATGTTATTTCCAAAATCCCTTTGTCATTTTTCGTAGCTCGGACTTGATTCTCTTGGCTTCTGGCCCTCGAAATGATCCAGCATTGACCAGAAAGTACTCCACGATGCTGGCTCCATCTTCCATCCCGTACTTGTCATTGACAGAGTCCAAAGAAAACATCGCGTCCAGATACGGTTGAGCATGAGGATTAACTTTCGGCCAAGCTTGTTTGATCTCCTCAGCGATCTCATAGATTGGCCGACCTGCAGGCCTCATGGCCTGCTCAACAATGTTTTTGAGTTGTTTCTTTGTGATCTTCACAGTCTCTCCTGCTGTCTTTAACTATCTTTCCCGTGGGAAAACCTCTTGAAATGTTCCCCTGACTGCGAACGACTCAGGAAGTTTTTTCCAATTCTTGATTTTCGCTGCTTTGAACGGCTTGACAGAGTCATTTTCCAGCATTGCTGTCACATGGGGTACACCAGTCTTGGTTGGGAAACCAGACACAGTATCGATCTGCCAAGCGGCGACACCGAGCTTCGTATCATAGCCCCATCCGACAACATGAAGTGTCACATCCTGTCCAAGTCGAAGCCTGAGCGGGTTCGCCGGCTTCAAGGCACCAGGTGTGATGGTCATGTGGTGATTGAGTTGTTGGTTACCATGTGCTGGATGAATATTTGAAGACAGCCATCCATCAAGTCCACGATCGAGATTTTGTTCCTGTATCACCCTGCGCATTTTCATTGCGCCCAGGGCGTCCACCACGAGTGCAGTATACAATGGTCGTTGCTCTTGTTCCATAATCACATGCTCCACAAATTGTTGTAGGTGTTTAGATGATTTCACTGGTAGTCTCCCAAAACGATATTGAGATCCACTGGGGCCATTTTGTTGTCATAGATCGGAAGTCCGATGGTTTTCATCGCCTTCAAAATTTGCCTGTCGCGTGCTGTCAAATCGCTATGTGCTCGGTTGATTTCATAAGGAACGACAAACCCGGTTGCTTTCCAGTTATCTACAACCAGTTCATTGTGATCCTGTTCATACTCGTCAAAGGAATCGCTGTCCAGAATGTAATTTGAAGCCATGTAAGGTTGGAAAGATGATGGGCGCCTCGGAAGACCTGACGATTTCCATTTTTTTCGAGCCGGCGCGTAGCTTCCGGGATGTTCACCTGTCATTAGATCATCCATGTCATTAGCAGCCAGTGTAACTCGGCCTGAAATTATGACGCCATATTCTCCCCAACCTGACTTCACCATGGTGTTGGCCAAGTAACCCATTGTTGATATTTCATCCTTTCCGGATGTACCAACAATACTTTTGATCATTTTGACTGGATCCTTTAGTCGCAAACCAATGAGATACTCACTGAGCCAGTGAACCTTTATGAGGGAGTCAAAAAATGAATGATCTGCGTGTTGATTCCAGGTGCGCTTAACTTCTCGTGGTTGTCGTGCACGGTCTTTGTTTGGCATGTCAGATGTTTGAATATCGATGTATGCCGGCCCAGTCTTCATGGCTTCCTTCCAGGACTCAAAGTCCTCCAACAGGATTTCACGAATGAGTTGACGAATGTGCATAATGGAAAGCTCCATCAGCTAAATATCAGACGAACTTCATCTCCAACAATTTTTTGACATCCTCGAAGTCTTCGGCCACATAGATGGTGTGTGACTCGTAATTTCCAGCATATCCACAATAGCCCATGGGCCATGTGCAGACGACCTTGGCATCAGTTTCGCTTTTGACATAGACGTCTTTTTGCTTGAGGCCTTTGTCGTCCATCGGCCAGCTGACTTTCCACGTTGTGATCGTTTTCATTTGGTCTTCTCCTCTTCTGGATTCATTTCCGGAACAAAATCAAGCATCTGGATGTCGAAAGAACCCAATACGCCGGCAGGGGTCATCAATAGTGCCAATTGGAACATATCTTCACTACCATCTCGACAATCAATGACTGTTATAATGTCATCTTTTGAAACGTTCGGCCCCGACAGCGTGCATCTGCTCCCTTTGTGTCCCGGGCAATTCTTACAATCTGCGTATGAAAAACACTCGCTGGGCGCAAGATTGATTGAGTCAGCTTCAAAGTTGAAAACGTTGACCATGTCGGTTGGTTTGAATTTGGGAATATTGTGTTTCCACGATTGTCTTGCTGTATCTTTGCTAGGCATGTGAACTCCTTACCCGAAGAATCCACCCCAGTACAGCAGGGGTACATTGATTGCAATACCAACTACGGAATCGAAAAAGCTAAAGTTTGGATTATCTCGTGGCTTGCCGTCCATAAACAGGCTGGCTGTCAGAACGAAAATCCAGAGGCCAATCATGATAATCTGGGGTGCATGCATAATATCTCCTTTGTGGGTCGCATCCCCGGCGACATACCCATTATACTACACTTTATGGATTCTTTACACGCGGCCAAGAAGATTTTGTACGGCGATTATTTGTTGTGACAAAAGCTTTTGTGTCGCATTACCTCGCCCCCACTGTGGGAAGTCTTTGCTCTTGGCGATCTCGTATGGATCGACCTGGGTGAACTTGCTCGGATCACCTTTGGAGTACATGATACTTTTGTGGCTGTAGTCCAAACTGAGATATAATGGCGCTCCAATCGCAATTGCAATTTGAGCAGCTTCTCTTACTGACACAACCTTATCCTTTGCCCCATGAAGAACCATGCTGCCGGGTGGAACCTTTTTGGGACGCATTCGACTCCACCCACGAAACATTGCCGGTGCCAGATATGTGATTGGTGGTGGAGGATTAGACATGTCAGGATCGTATAGCGCAGCATTCAAAGCTGCGGCCCCTCGTGAGTATGCGAAAATACGTTCAGGCTTGATTCGGGCAATCTGTCTTGCAACTTGATCTGCTTCGTGCTCTGTTACTTCTCCGCCCTTTTCGAGGTGGATGGACCCATACCCAAGACGATCAAAAAGCTCATCTGATGTCATACCCGCACCGTGAATCCCTACAGCAATTTCAGAAATCAGCTCACGGAGAAGTTGTATTCCCTCATGTTTTCTCAAGTTCCTTTCATGAAATCTTTCGATACTCTCAATGCCTGCCCACATTTTTGCAGCCGCTGAACTATTGGCTGAGTGCACGTTCATTTCTGGCGGCACAAAACCATTCAGAAAAACCTCTTCTTCAATCCACTTAACGACATCATAGCCTGTACCGTGTTCGTCATCGCCAAGGTCATGATCCAGACTGATCTCGTCGACTTGTCCTGTTTTGAGTAAGTCAATTGCCTCTTCTGGCCAGTAGACGCGAGTAAACCCAGGAGGCGTTTGTCTTTCATCATCCAGGTAGACTTTCATAGATCTAATTATCTGCTTCAGGTTTAAAAGACTGGCAGATCTTTTTGGTGATTTCAAACATTCTTTTGGTTAGACACCACCATCCATAAAATGACACTGCAATTGCTAGTCCAGTGATTGTGACGACAACAAGCGGCCAGAGTGAAACAAGCGCTGCCATTTCCACCACATCAAAATCGTCACTTACTTTCCAAACGAAATCGACAAAAAGTGAACATATTCCAGCCCCAACAACCCACACCACAATCGCTATCGTCGCCCACATCTATACCTCAATCTTAACTATGGACAACGATGAACAAATTTTCACAATATGTAATAAAAGTGAACACTATGAGCCCTAGTGTTATGGTTACTTAACAACAACAGCAGCACGAGAAGTGCATAATGGAGTAGAGTTTATGTCAGCAGAATTTGAAGCACGACGTGCACGAACGTCAAATGAATTGGTTCTTCCGGAAGGGGAGTTTGCATACACACGAGATACCACCAGTGGCGTCACGAAGGTCCGCTGTGGACCAGCAGTTGTTAACGCACAGGCCCAAGATGAGCCGGTTATCTTTGACGTTGACACAGGTCGATTCAAAACAGTATCGCTGGCTGATGCAGCACAGGTCAACGTCGTGGTTCCGGCGGGCAGTTATTACGTGATGCGTAATCCATCTGAGAATAGCGTTCATCCGGAGACGGGAACCGGAGTTGCTAAGGATCTGAAAGTCGGCGAGCGAGTTCACATCTCGGGTCCTGGTACGTTCGCGCTTTGGCCGCGACAGTATGGCGAGGTGATTGAGGGTCACCAGCTTCGCTCCAACCAGTATTTGCTGGTGCGAGTCTACGATGAAAAGGCAGCACGTGCCAACTGGAAGTCAGCTGTTATCCAGCGTGCATCCGGTGACGTGACCTCTGATAGTGAAGCCCATGGCGACGGAATCGTTGCATCAGCTGGAAGCATTCCGACTGATTTGTCGGTCGGCCGCCTATTGACCATCCGCGGTACAGAGGTTAGTTTCTACATTCCTCCAACCGGTGTTGAGGTTCTGAAGCGCACCAAGGGTGATTACGTCCGTGAGGCTCTGACTCTAGAGCGCCTGCAGTACTGCATCACCATCGACGAGAGTGGAAACAAGCGCTACAAGCGCGGCCCGGATGTGGTTTTCCCACTTCCCACCGAAAAGTTCCACTCAAATGAAAAGGGTGATCTGACGTTCCGTCCAGTGGAGCTTAACAGCAAGATCCAGGGTATTCATATCAAGGTCATCGCTGACTACAAAGACGTAAGCGGCGATCATGGACCCAAGGGCCGAATATACAAGGAGGGAGACGAGCTTTTCATTACCGGTGAAACAACTCCGATCTATTTCCCATGTGAGCAACACAGTGCTGTCAAGTACGATGGGAAAACCAAGCACTTCGCTACTGCCGTTCCGGCAGGCGACGGCCGATACCTTCTTGACCGTCATACCGGCACCATTGAGATTCTGAATGGTGGTGAGGCTGGCAAGATGCACATGCCTGATCCTCGAAAGACAGTCTTTGTTCGCCGAGCTTTGACAGAGTCTGAGTGTGAGTTGATGTATCCTGGCAATCAGGAGGTTCTGGAATATAACCTCAGCCTGCAGAGTATGCAGCTAAGCACACCGACAACCCGAAGCAATATGGTCTCTGAGGGCGAAATCAAACGATCAAGGAAGTTCCGAAAGTACACGACTGGAAGTGCTGACCTGACCGTTGGTGATGCATACTTCGCTGACTCAATGAAGGCAGGAAATCACTCTTCAGCCGAAATGGGTGGCGACGAGTTCTCACGTGCGGCAACGTACACCGAGCCTCGCACCGTTACCTTGGGTGGGAAGAAATTCGCTGGCGTTCCGAAGATCAACATCTGGACGGGCTACGCCATCATGGTGGTTGACACAGCTGGAAAACGACGTGTGGAGCTTGGTCCGAAGCGTGTCCTTCTTGGGTTCAACGAGACTTTGGAGTCCTTGCGCCTCTCGACAGGCAAGCCCAAGAACACCGACAGGTTGCTCAACACGGCATACTTGCAGGTCAATCACAACAAGGTCAGTGATGTCATCACGGCGGAAACGGCGGATGGCGTTGAAGTGTCAACGAAGGTTGTGCTTCGGGTTGACTTTGAGGGTGATGATCCCACGAAGTGGTTCGATGTTCCTAACTACGTCAAGCTCCTGTCCGATCATGTTCGAAGTGTGTTGAAGGGTGCAATTCGTCAGGTTACTGTTGAAGAATTCTTCACTCGCTCTGAGGATTTCGTTCGCGATGCCATCTTGGGTGCCAAAGTTGAAGGGTCAGACCGCACAGGAATGAACTTCAAGGAAAACGGCATGCGCGTTTATGATGTCGAAGTACTGTCGGCGACAGTCGGCGATGCTACGATTCAGAATCTGTTGAAGGTCGCGCAACACGAAGTTGTGGAGAGTAACATCTCCCTGGCACGTGCAGTTCGTCGTCTCTCAGTGATTCAAAAGACTGAGGAGATCAATCGTTCAACTGCTGAGGCAAAAGACGAGACAAATTCTCACAAGGCTGGGCTGGCTGTTCTGGCGATTGCGCGTGAACTAGAGACTTCGATTGCTACCATCGATGCCAACATCGAGGAGTCCAAGAAAACTCTAGAGCATCAGAACTCGCAGGACGAACTCGATCTGCAAGTTGCACAGGCGGAAGCTGAGCGCAAGAAGGTGACTATGGAGGCTTCACTGGCAGCTCATAAGGCCCGCCAGGACCTGGAGATTGAGCTGCTGAAGGAGAACACCTCTGCCACAGTTGATCAACTCGGTGCGGCCCAGGCTGGATTCTCCGAGGCGCTTCTTGCTCTGGGTAACCAGGACACCTTGGTCAAGGTTGCACAGGCGATGTCTGTCCAGTCCTTCATGGGTGGAAAGGATCTCCCTGAGGTTGTCCAGAAGGTCTTTGCTGGTACTCCTCTCGAGGGTGCTATGTCGAAGGTTCTTGAGGTGGCTGCTGCGCCCAAGAATGGCACCAGCAAGCCCGCAACGCCGTACAGCGGCCGATCGGGTAAGCGTGGCTAAATAAGAAGAAGTTGCCACCGGGTCGGGATCTTCATGGTCCCGACCCGGTGCTGCTTTAAAGCGCTTAAAAGAGAGCGGTCCGAACAAAGTCCGGACCGCCACTCGAAGGAGGTTAGTTGTTAGGCAGCCACCTTGGCCAGCGTCCGGAAACCAGTCTTCCGCAAGTCCATGTAGAACTTGTGGCCGGCCCCACCGAAACGGTTCTTCGTGGTCTCCAGGACTCGGACACCGTAGTATTCCGACCGGATGTCATCGTCAACCGTCAGCTCGATGAAGGCATCAACCATGTGCTTGAGGACGTTCTTTCCAGAGAACTTCCCGTCCTTACCCACCTGGCCGATGACGATGGCGATGGAGTTGGTCTCCTTGCACCAGTCAGTAATTTGGGCGAGCGCCCGCTCAGGGGACTTACCGTTGGTCTGGCCCTTTCCCCACTTCCCGTCGTTGACAGCCTGCAGGCTGTCAACCACCAGGATGAAGGGCTTGTCGGGGTTGGCTGCCCGGAGGGTTTCGCATTTCTCGAGGAGCGCAGGAACCATGTCCTCTTCACCTACCGCGAAGCCGGTCGTCAGCTTCAGCCGCTCAGCCACCATCTTGACCTGGAAGAGGCTTTCCTCTGCCGTGTTGAAGACCACGGTGTTTCCGAGGCCAGCCAGCGACTCGCAAAGCTGGAGCATCATGGTTGTCTTACCCGCGCCAGGACCGCCGGTGAACATCACTGCGGAACTGGGGGTGATACCGCGGCCACCGAAGGCGCCATCAATGTAGTCCAGGCCGGTCTTGACCTTGACTCGAAGAGCAGCAGGGACCTCGACGTCCAGTAGGTTGATGCCAAAATCGAATCCGTTTTTGGTATTGAGCTTCATTTTCTCTCCCTCTGTAGTTTCCCGGTATCCCCGGGTTTGGTCAGCCGGCTTCCCCACCGGACATGTCTATTATACCACGAAACGACAAGTCTTACACGAGTTATTCATCATGTTCGTCAACTGGTCGGAGGGAGGCGTTTGAGACCGCACGCTGTCCACCGTCGACCAGGATTTTGCACCAGGTAGGATCGCCAGGATAAAAGCCCTGGATGAGAGCGAGATCGCCCTCCTTAGTCAGAACCAACGCGCCCGGGTAAAACCAAGCAGCCATCACCGGAACTTTTGGAGTTTTTGCAGCAGCTTTTGCAGCTGCTACCCCGGCAATGTCGAAGACCTCAGTCCGCGCCGCCTGCCGAGCTCGATTCCGCTTCTTATTTCCAAGGGCTTTTTTGCGAGCTTCCTTGCGAGCAGCTGCGATTCCGGCAGGATAGTTTTCTTCGAACCACTCCATCCAGTCAGCATATGCTTCGTCGTTTTTCTTCTTAGCTGCCAAGTACTCGGGGTGACCCCCGCGACCCAAACCTCGATCCAAGACATCTCGCAATTCAGCGTGAGCTTCGTCCCATGGACGTTTCTTCTCAGCTTCATTTTCGTCGAAGTATTTTTCTCGAGCTTCTTTGATGGTCTTGGAGAGCGTGGCTTTTTCTGATTTACTCATTCGGCGGCCGATTCGCTGTGTCATTTGAATCTCCGACTAGGTGAACCCCGGTCCTGATGCTATTATACCATGCCGGAGTGTCGTTTACACAGGTCACCAGAGCTGATTGGTTGTAAGTTTTCGCAGGAGGTAGGATAACTGGTGGGTGACAAACGAAAGCAGCAGAGACAAATCTGACAGCTTGTGCAGCTATCTAAGATGTTTGCGGATTGACAAGTTGTGTTTGAGCCTGTCGCCACGGGCAATGTGTGCATAAATCGATCAAGCGTTGCATGTTTTTCTTGGCTTCTTCAAGCTGTTCAGTTAGCTGATCGACATCACGACGAAGATCTCGAATCATCGGGTCAATGAGTGCTATTTCTGACGTGTCAGTGTTCATAGCAATAAGTATCACATCCAGCCAAAGTTTTCACCTGGCATCACCGGTCCGATGGGCTTTGTTGTTGGCATGGGCTTGCCAACGAGCCAGCCAGACGTGTCCACAATGTCCGCTGGTAGAGTTTCTGAATATACTTTTACAGTGAAGCCGTCGGCTACACAATACGCCAGACACATTTTTTGATATTGCGACTGGGCATCTTTTTTGCTCAAGCTTGACGAAATGTCAACGGTCTCATAGAGGCAAGCTCGCCGAAAGACATAGACACTGTAGGTTTTTCCACTCATCACTTTCTCCTTACCAGCCCAACTCGGCCAGGCTGGCACATCCATCACACTGGTAACCACGTGCGCGATCAGCCGGCGTCAACCGATTGGACTCCTTGCACGTTGGACACGGCAGATTTCGTGGATTGTCTTCACTTGCCGCTCGAAGAGCAGAAGTACCACCCGGGTCCTTGAAGTCTGACCGGTCAGATCGGTCATACTCATAATCTGAGAACTCATCATAGTCATGGTAGCTCATAATGTTTACCTCACTTGACACGTGCCAGGCAAACTGCCCTGTGCAGTTTGTCCTTGATGGACCGGCACTTACTTCGATCTTTAGTCACCTCTGCCAGGCAGAAGTATCGTGTGTCCCTATTCTTGATGGATCGACACTTGCTAGCGTCCTGTTTGGTAAGGGCTAAGCAGTAATATCTCTGATCGTGATCGGGGATACTGTAGCAACTCTGAGCCGATGCTTTGAAGCAAGACATCAGGATCGCTATCACCAGAACCACTTGAATGAATCGGGGGTTGGTCATTTTCTCTCCGCCCCTCCCTGGGCGCATCCCCATTATACCACGACCGGACAGGGATTTACACGATGATTAACTGGTTAAGGGATTTAAATGCACATACTCGGAGGGTATTAATGCACATACCCTTCCGTTCGCCGCGGGAGAGGACGAGCCCCCGACCGAAGCCGAGAGCCCGCCCACTGCTGAACCCGGTGCGGTCAGACGATCTTCACCGAGACCGGCTTCACC